>Ga0315284_10000273_pt1 | contig 70614 bp, 70 predicted proteins | sample YL17G09_16_MG_FD_203696 | JGI IMG/M metagenome (GOLD analysis project Ga0315284, IMG submission 203696) | Sediment microbial communities from Yellowstone Lake, YNP, Wyoming, USA - YL17G09_16 | ecosystem: Environmental > Aquatic > Freshwater > Lake > Sediment | place: USA: Wyoming | collected...
AATCCATTTCGCACAAGTCTCCGGATATCGTTTCTAAGCGTTCTTTGGCTCGTTTTTGGCATCGCTTCCACAAGATCGCTGATATGGCACATCGCGCGTCTTCCCAACATCTCCAAAATGACATGCTTTCTTCCTTCGGCTTGCTCGGCTCCCATTAAGTCATTGCCGGACTTTTCCGGACTATTCCGGACTATTGCCGGACTTTTCTCATAAAAAACCTGTCCTGGAAAGCTGTTTTTGCCAGAGTCCGGCAAAAGCGCTGCAGAAGCATTGCCGAACCTATCGGTGGCTACTAGACCTTGCCGGACTTTTATGCCGGAAAACCCTTTATTTTCCGGAAAAGCACCTGTTTCTACAGTTTTTTCAAAATAACCCTTGCCGGACTCTTTGCCGGACTTTTCCGGACTCTGAACCTCCGGCATTGCCGGACTGGAAAAGATTTGGGTTATGTCCACCTCTCTTTTTCCGGAGTCCGGAAGCCCTGCTTGTGAAACGCGTGTCAGATCACCCAATGCAATTCTAAGATTCTCAATCTCTCTCAAAAAAACGCGTGTGTTTGTTGGCGAAATCTCTCCTATTTTCTCTCCCAGGGAAATCGTGTCTTTAAGGGTGGCAAGAGACGCCTCGTCTCGCCGCGCAAGATATGCCAGCGCCGTATTCTCAAGAGTTCGGCGGAACGCAGGGCGTGAAACCGTTTCAGCAACGCGGAATGCGGCCCACACGACCTCAAACGTCCTCCGGTTGAAGAATTCCTTGACGTTTTCCATGAAAGAATCTGTGTCCCACACACTACACCACGCCCCTATGGGTGTCAATCCGACTTTTTTACCTCACTTTCAATCACTTCCATCCCTTTTCCACATCACCATTCTCTCACCTTCCTCACTGCCCCATTCCCCAAATGTCCAGGAATTCACGATCGTGAATTCCTGGACATTTTCACCCAAGGGCACCGTTTCAGAAAGCGCTGTACTTATCCACTTTAAGAGGTGCGGAGGCGCAATTCGGTGCTATACTCAAAACGAACAAATATGTGGATGGATAGGGACTCGCACCCTTGCTCTCAGTTCAAAAGGTTCTGAACTCTTCTTAAACGTCCGCGCGCCCGCGCGGACGAATCATTTTTATAAACCTATCCTTACTCCTATGGAAACCAATTCCCCTTCCCAAAACACGAACGAGGAACAGTTTTCAGAAGTTCAGATTCCCCAGCCGCCCTCCTCTGATAAACTCGACGGGCTACGCAAGAAAAGTTTTCTGAAGTTCGCTTTAATCTTTCTTGCCATCATTGTAATCGCCGGTGCCGTGGTGTTCGTTTGGACAAAATACTTCAGTCCCGCCGCCCACTAGAGCAAAATAGTTTCCGTTCTACAATGTTCAAAAAGAATTTCTTGGAAAAAAGTAGACTCCGAGATAACGCGGATTTTCTCCTTCAAAACTTACTCGGCAGAAAATGCTTGTATCACCTTTTTTGAGACGGACTGATGAAACTAATCTGAATTCCCTAATCTGTCCGATTGTGGGTTTATCAACGGTCAATGGACAGTCTTTGAGGATAGATGTTAAATGTTTCCTGAATCTATTCCAATCTCTTTTCACAATATTGCTTGGCAATCTAAATAACGTTATGAATTTACTCAGTTCGTTTTTCAAATCTTCAAATAACAGGAAGTGAAAAAACTTTTTCTCATTGCTTTTTAAGTTCTTCCCAATATCAACCAATATCTCGCGAGCCTTTTTCCGATCCATAAAAACGTGGACAATCCAATCACAGTAAAAAGATAGACTGGGGAAATACTCTTTTCTCCAGTTCGCTTTTTCGAGTTTACGTTTTTGTCTCTCAAGCATTTTTCTAATCTCAACCATTACATAGACAACTTCCGCTTCATTCGCAGGTGGGTGAGACATCACAATTGTTAGCTTTCTTTCAATTTCTTTTATCATCCAAGGTAATTTCTATCGCTTTATCCCGTTAAGCTTTGCTGCTAATTCTTTGTTGTCCAAAACTGAAGTGTCAATTTTCTTTAATCTCGCGGAGACTGTCTTTAAAAACGGTCTTCCTTCATTCCTTGTTTTTGGGGGTGTTTGCTCTAATTTTTTCAATACCCAATTCAACACCCTTTCATCCTTAAAGGCTTTATATGTAATTATCTCTCTCCATAAAGCCCAAAGCCCAATTTTTTTCAATTTGGTCTTTGGATGATGGGCCAAAAGAGAAGCTATTCTAAAATCGTTTCTAGTTTTACTAATTCTATTTGTGGGTGCCGTTTTGTTTATAAGAGGAAAGCGACCATAAAGACTGTCCCAAAAAAGTTTTTCTTCTTCAGGTGAAACTTTATGCTTTTTTAAAAATTTATTGATTTTAGTTCCGACTAAATACCAAGCCCCTAACATATCGGATTTCCTAGCTTCAGGAGTCAGCATTCTTTTTTTTAATAAAATTCTTTCGATTTCCCGTATCTCTTGATTTAAGATGTTATCAAAACGGTCCGCCTCTCTAATATCCTGCGGGGTAAGAATTTTCTTAACTCCTTTATATCGTACAATTTCTCCTGATTTATTTTTCCTTCTTAATTTGAGAACCATGTTGTTCTTTTAAATCCCATAAAAAATCACTGTGCCTACCGAGAAAGAGCTTGTAAACAGCAGAAACCTCTTTATCCTTAATAAGTTTCGTGAATTCCTTGTCTTCTCTATCATCATCTGCGGTGAGCTCTTCGAGTCTTATCTGAAGTGCAAGTAGCGATCCCTGTTCTGCAAAACAATCTCTCAATCTTTCAACGTCACTAAGCAGGGGTTTAATATGAGGATGCCATTCATTGTAATAAATAATATATCCGTCTCCTTCTTGCTCCCAATCAAATAAATATTTTTTGTCAACTTTTCCTCTCGGTTGAAATTCAAACGGGCCGAATTCTGGAGGATCAATCCCAACATAGAATTTTTGATTTACTCGTTCGTATAAAATCGTCCCTTTCTCAATTTTTGATCCGTCTGGTAGGGTTTTACTTTTATCTTCTAACGCAATCATGCGTGCGCGCAAAGAATAGCCTCCAATCTCAAATTTTTTCGATATGGCAATATGATCAGCGCCTACCTTTGGTCCCTCACCTTCATGTAAACTGATTTCCTTCTCCTGCAGCATCCACATCTTGCCGTCAGCTGAAACAATAAAGACACGGACTAAGACTAAGATACTCTCCCCAAATTCGTTTATGGGGATTACATAGGCGCCTTCAATTTTTTCTCCGTAATTGACTCGTCTGTTATCTCTTGGAAATTGTATGTCCGGAACCGACAAGCGTAGCGGTTCATTCTGTTTTCTATGGTGTTTCTTCTTCTTCCTTTTCCCTTTATGTTTTCCGAGAAGTCCGAGTTTTTTAAAAAATGGGGCGAGGAGCTTTAACGCTTCTTCTTCGGCAACTTTTTGAATCTTGTTCTTTCTCGCCTGTTCCGATTCAATAATTTTCAGGTCTTTAGCAAACTCTCGTATCTTTGACTGTAAGCAGTTTTGCAAATATCGCGCCGGATTTATAGTCCAACTAAAATTAAGATGTTCTGGACCCTCGCAACGAATTTTCATATCTGTTTCAAGAGATTTTCCCTCCTCCATTTCAAGCCAGCCATAAATATCAGTCATTCCTTGTTCTTTGACTAACTTTTCTGCCGGTATTCTCTCAATAGTCATGCCGCCACGTTGTATAGCAATACCCCTTATGAAATCAGGTAAGTTGAGGTTTGGCGCGTATCTTAAGACGAGACGTTTAATTTTGTAATCCGTCCCCTCTTTAAGTATTTCGGGGGGAAATTCCTTTTCACTAACACCTTTCAAATCATTTCCATACCAATAAGAGAGGGTAATATACTTTTTTTCACTTCCGTCATCTACAAATATCTTCGCTCCATATTTCTTAATAGTTTCCCATCGAGAGTTACTAATAAAAGAAATAAACTCTCCGTTCTTAATCGCTCGAATCACAGCGTCGTCAGGATCTAAAATGAAAATTCGAGTCCCATACCAAGCAATCGGATCTAGCTCTGCGCCGAGTTCTGATTTTAACATTGCCTTACCATCATCATCGTAATGCAAGCTAAATTTCACCTGTTTATCTGCTCTATCAAGATAAAATTCTCCAAAAATATAGGAATTGTCTACTGACCGCAATGAATCAAAAAGAACTTTTTTGATTCGTGATGCAACTAAAAATAGCGTTTTACCACGTCCACGATTCCCGCCTTCCTCGTTGGATTTTGCACTCCAATTGGAATTCAAAAAACACGCCAAATCTTCATCCCTCTGGTTGCCACTTGATATTTTCTCCAAAATTTTTATAAGATCCTCATCGGTATAAAATTTCGTACCATTCAGCCCTGTTGTACCCTTATCAGAAATACAGAGTGCGTCTTTATTGTTAATTTTCATTAGTGAAAAACCGCATTCCCAGTTCTTTCCATGCTTTTTATCAATACGAGCATCCCAGCAGTTTTGAATTGCGTCCTTTTGAAGGCCGGCAGCCAGCCATAATTCATGGCTTATCTTTGTCTTATAGCCATCCGCAACAGCTTCTATGTCCTTTTCTTGATTTACTTTTTGTGTGAAAATTCTTTGCTCCATGATTCTATAGCCTAAATTCTGTCCCGCGCTTCTGTTCGCCCTTAAATCTGGCTTCGGCCTTTATTAGTGAATCCCGAAGCGCTCCGAATATTTTTCGAAGTTGTTCTGGTGTATATTCGTATAAGCTTTTATTTGACAGGTTTGAGAGGACCCTTATTTCATTCAAGGCCTTTCTAGTCCTTTTTTCTGCCAACCGCTTAAACCTCTCGTTTTTACTCTCCATAGGATTCAATATACTTTTCAATATTATACTGTAAAGTATACTACAAATACTTTTAAAAAGTCAATACCTCTGCTCAGGTATAATAGAAACTACCCTACTCTGGCAAGCGGGTAAAATTTGACATCTGCCACAAAATCGGTCAGCGCCGGAGATATACTCAACATATCTGTCCGCGCCCGTGACTCTTTTGGTACTGTTTCAAATGCTCTTTCCGCAACTTGGACTTATCCCGTGTCCGTATTCGTCATCGAACAGACGGAGGCAACTGCATGGAGCGGTGCGTTTGGACAAGGAACTTCATACTGCCCCGAGTGTGCCAGCGGTGCCAGTATCCAGAGCATTACACCTGCTTCCGATATGGACCTTGGAGTCGTAGCAGTGCGACTGTGGCAATCGCAACTTAACGACTATGCGATTCTGCGGTTCGCAGTTTACTCTGACAATGGCGGCTCCCCTGATTTTTCGTACCGACTCGGAGAAGCCCAACTTGATTGGGTTTATAACCCCGACTCCTTCGCCGACAACACATTTGCGTTTCCCGCACCCGTGCACCTGCTGGAGCAGCAAACATACTGGCTTGTTTTAGAAGTCAAGCAGCACAGTGACCCACGCGGATACGGCCGCAACGCCTGGCACAATGCCATCGCAACATCAAATCCCTATGCCGGCGGTACAGCAACAATGGGGACCAATGGCACCTATTGCGAGATAAACCCGTGCGCCCCAGTGTCAATTTCCGACCCAAACGCTGACTGGTATATGAGAATCGGGTACCGAGAGTAGCGTTTTGGCTTGCAAAACAGCTACAACCAAAACTCAAAATGTCCAGGAATTCACGATCGTGAATTCCTGGACATTTCCGGATCAAAGACACTATAATAAGGAAGAATAAAACGTCACTCACTCCGCATACGCTCATGAACAGAGGAAGGCGTCCTAGGTATAAGGAATTGATTCTACGTACGCTTGCCGATGCAGGATCCACCGGTTTTGATTTGATGTCCGCATTTATCAAATCCGGTTATGGGGCGTCTGCCAGAAAAATCGAGTGGGAGATGGAAAAGACGCGCAGCCAGCGCATACTGAACAAGGAACAAGAAAAGGTATTGGTTGAAGAAAAACGAAGGTTTGAAAAGATGGTGGACTATCTCCGGACACAAGGGTTACTCGTGAAAGAGTATCGGGGAAAGAAAAAAGTTCTTAAGATCACCACCGAAGGCAAACAGTGGCTGGGTAAGAGGAACGGAAATTCACCAGCATCACTTCCGCCTCACTCATACGACACCGAACCAAGCGATGGTCCTATTGTTGTCGTTTTCGATGTCCCGGAAACGGAACGATGCAAACGTGACTGGCTGCGCAACTCGCTAAAAAACATGGGGCTCCGCATGATTCAGAAAAGCGTGTGGGTGGGACACATAAAAATCCCCAAGCGCTTTCTCGAAGATCTAAAGTCTCAAAAAATCGGAAAGTGTGTAGAAATCGTTGAGATCCGAAAAACAGGGACGCTTGAAATAGAAACTGGTTAGGCATAGTCATTGTGCGTTTTGTCGCTTGCGCTTATAAATTGTGCCAGGCACATAGAATAGATTTGTGAAAATGTCCAGGAATTCACGATCGTGAATTCCTGGACATTTTGGTTTCTTTGTTGTTTTTGAGACAGAGGATTAAGAGGATTAGCTGGAGACAAGAATGCCGCTGGTTGGAAACAAAAACACCCAGCTACACTCCACATATAAAAAGTGAGAGCGGCCCTTCCGGTCCGCTCCTTGTGAGGATGTGTGCTGTGTGGTGTCTTGTCCCTTAGGACCGGCGGGCCTGTGAAATCGCTCGGTCACGGGCGCGGGCGTATGGAGATGCTGCTGTCTCTCTTCCCCGCTCTCCGGAGGGACCAGAGGATCGCCGCCACCAGGACAGCTGTCAGAACCAACACTGCTATCACCGTCGCGCTCATGGTTCTCACCTCCCTGAAACGGGAATACCACATACTCCTGCATAATGCAAGAGTGAGGGCGTTGCGGCTATCCTGCCGCCGTAATTTATTCAAATCCCGTCCACTCTTTTTTGGGAAGCAGTGATTGGTCAGTGGGAACGGTAAGCGAGAAAGTGGTGCCGCGGTTCAGTTCCGATTCCACCCAGACGCGGCCGCCGTGACTGCGCACGATGTTGCGCACGATGTAGAGCCCCAGTCCCGTGCCGTCGGCGACGAACTTAATCGCATTCTCGCCGCGAAAGAACCTGGTAAAGAGTTTTCCGGTCTCGGCAGGGGCAATGCCGATGCCGGTGTCTCTAACTGAAATTTTGACGAACGCTTCGCGCTCCTGGGACTCAACCGTCACGACAATTTCTCCGTTCTCAACGTTATATCTGACGGCGTTATCCAGAACGTTGTAGAGGGCCATGCCGAGTTTCTGGCGGTCAACGAACACGTGCGGGAGCGGCGCGGTAGGACGCTGGAAGTAGAGCCGGATGCCGTACTGTTTCGCCACCGCGTTAGCGTCAACAAGAACCTCCTCAAGGTAAGAGACAATGTCCACTTCCTCAAACTCAAACCCGAAGCGCCCTTCTTCAATTTTGGAGACATCCAAAAGGTCGTTGACGGTCTTGAGCATGCGCTTGGAGGCCGCAAAGCCGGTCTGTACCACATCGCGGTCTTGCTGTTCCGTCAGAGTTTTTGAAGCCCTCAGCGATTCAAATGCCCAGTTAACCGCCGTCAGAGGCGTGCGAAGCTGGTGTGCCGCAATCGATATGAACTCGGTTTTGGAGCGCAAGAGTTCATTCTCGCGCGTCCGGTCGGTGACCATTTTGATAAAACCAACGGTCACGCCGTGCTCATCGACGATGCGGTCGGTCACGGTGCGCACGTCAACCGGCGGCTCAAGAAACGAAAGATCAAGCACTTGCGGAAACTGCCCGGGTTCCGAACGGCGAACGACGGTGGACGCCAGCGTTGAAAAGACGGTCTGAATCAGTAGTGCAAAATCCCGATCCCCCGCCATCTCTGCCGTCAAGATTTTGTCCACCACGCGGTCGGCATGCAAATTGAATATTTCCTGCGCCGCCGGGTTGAAAATCATCACCCGAAAGTCGGTATCGTAAGCGATAACGCCGATGGGAAGATGCAGAATGATGCTGTGCATCTGCTTGGTTTCCAGCTTGATGTGCATGTTGGCGCGCGCAAGCTGCCAGCTAACCGCCGCCATAATCGACAGCGCAATCAGGAGAACCGCCGGCACCGCCGCACTCCACGGAAACGACAGGGAGACGCCGCAGACAACACCGATGAACACAAACACCGGCAATAGGTAAAAAACCGGCTTGAATTCCGGTTGGCGAATATATTGACCGAGCATTGACGGTTTGTTTTCAGCCATTGCGCTAGTACGATGACTCCTGCGGCGATTGTCCCTGCGGCGCCAGCTCCAGCCGATACACCTTCTGGTCAAGACGGTTGAGGAAGAACAGATACGGTCCCGCAATTTTCAGATGCACCGCGTCCAGCGTCACGGAAGGAACGTTGAAGACCGGCGTGAATGTTTCACCGTCGGTGTTAATTGTTATCTTGTACAAATCGTCGTTGAAATACACGGCGTGCATATAGTAGTCGTCGGGGAGCCGCAGCGAGAACTCTTTGTTGAACGAGTAGGGAACCGCACAGTACGCCGCCGGCTCAAACCAATCAAAGACGCACTTGTCGGGAAGCGTTGAGAACGGTAGTGCATTGGAGCGGCGGCCGTCGGCGTCAACGACCGTTGTAGTCAGGCGGCTTGGGTCGGCGCTCTCGAACCGCAGCCCCAGCGACATATCGGGAGAAAACACGTACCCGAGCGCCTTGCCCGCGTCAAGCTGCGAGAGTTGTTTGGTCGAAAGGTCAAACGCCCACATCCGGTCAAAGACGCGGTATGACATCTTCGGCATCAGCATAATGTTGTCCGGATGCGGCCACAGCAACCCAAAGTCCTGGAGCGCCAGCGAGGCAACACGCGTCAGCTTAGAAGCTCCTTTCGAGAAATCGTCGATGATCAGCGACACTTTTGTTCCTTCTCTGTTCAAATAGGCGAAGCGCTCACCGTCAGGAGCAAATGCAACCGCCTCAATGCCCATACCAAGGTTCTGCCACGCGCCTCCGGCAGTATCGAACAGCGCGTATGTCCCCGAATCGAACGCCGTAATGACTCTTGAGCCGTCAATGTTCTGGACAACTTTGAGCGGCGTGCCGAATGACGACGTGGTGATGGTTTTTTCCTCGCCGGGATTTACGATGTGCCCCACCTCTCCTTTTGAATCGATGTAGAGCACTTGCGGCACCGTTGAGGTTGAGCCGTCCCACACGACCCAGAAGTCAACCACCGGTTTCGAGGAAAGCGCGGTGAGTCGCTGCTTCTGCTGCTCAATGTCTTGGGTCAATCCTGGTTCCTTGTCCACGCCGTCAGAGGTTCTTCCCGTCGGCTGTCCTCCTCCACCAATAGGAAGCGACCCTATCCCAGGGACAAAGATCACCTGCTGCGACTTTCTCAGGCCAAAATAAGCTCCAACGAGAACTGCCACAATAACAATAACAACAGCGACAATAATTAAAATCTTTTTTGATCTGCCCGGGTTAGGCATAGTTAGTTGCTGCTAAACAATTTAGTCTGGGGTCTTACTCTTACTTACTCTCACAGCTAAGCCATCCTGGTGGAAGCCCAGCGACCTCCCCCGAGCCGGAGAGCGGGAAGGCACCCAAGAGATTAATATCAGCCCGCAGTTGTAATCTGACATGCCAATGTCTCGGCACATCACTGGACTCTTCAAGAGTGTACGTATTGAAGTCATCCCCAGTGTACTTTCCCGTATTGATCACTATCTTGCTCGGCATCAGATGAATCTGTTTCAAGATATAGTCATTGGTACCAGTTGTGAAATCTTGCGTGGCTCTTAAATCAACAACGGGTATCCCTGGACCGTGAGTCTCGTGCCCAACTTCAGTACCAGCGGTTATGGTAAGATCGGTGGCCCCGTTATACTTCATCTCTATCAACTTACACATTGCGCTTTTGGGAAATCCTTCAAAACTCGTGCACTTTGAGTTGTTCGGGTCGGAACAGTTTCCAGAAGACTTCGCCTCAATACCAAAATAATTCAAAACGTACTCTGCCTCTTTTTGTGTAAGGCTGTTATATGAACCCTGATACGGCGATGTTGGTGCTGGCGGTGCTGTCAGCGGTTCCAGACCCGGTTCCTTCAACCCAACCAGCTGCGGATTTATGGTTTTAAGAACTAGGTACGCACCCCCCAATAGCACGATTCCCCACACTGCGTTTTTGATGATATCGCGCGCGTCGCTTTGGGCAGAAACGCTGCCGGCGCTGACCACATATTTGACGCCGCCGTAGACAATCATCACCACCGCAAGTGTGCCGGCAATACTCAGCGCGTAGTCATAGAGTTTCTGTATGAAGTCGGCAGGGCCTGTAGCTTGCGTGAAGGGCGGGTATCCAAGGTCAGCCACAGCAGCCAGAGCGACTGCAGCGCCAGCCATCAGCAGGATGAGCACAAGACCAATAATATAGGTTTGATATCTCATGCTGTTTTAGCGAACGGTAAATACTCGCGACGTTGAAACGGATTCAAATGAATTGCGCGGATTTTCCGCCCGCAATCCCACCCGCACCTGGTCAAACGGCACATCTCCGCTGACTTTCAGCGCCAGCTGCAGCGGGTTGAGCGCATCGCGCTCCGCCTGCTTGCCGTTAACGTCCCAGGTAACGTTCAGCAGCCGGTCAGCAACGTTGAAAAAGAAAGGAAATGCCGTAATCACAACCTCCTGGTTGAGCGGCAGAGATGGTAAAAACGACGGATGCCACAGCACCACCGCAGGATCGATAACCGGAACGGCAAAGCGGTAATTGATGAAGCGCGTTTCCTTGGTTTCGGAATCATAGAACTCAACCGATATCCGCACGTCGGTCTCGGACCCCGGAAAGTCGCCAACGCCGACGTTAAACGTCTGCAGACCATTGCCGCGCCGTACCAACCGGTCGTTAAGGTACCAGCGCACCTCGCGATTGGAGAGGCTGATGACTTTCCCGAAATCAGCTTTGTTCTGGCTCACCAACTCAAACGACGCGATGACGGCACCTTCATTGGTAGGAAACGACTTCCCTTCAAACCATACCGGAACGGTATTCTTCGCTTCCCACGACACTAAAAACTGCGGTTCGGCAGCCCATGCTGCCTGCCCGAGCCCGAGCACCAGCACCATAACCGCAATCACCCATCCGTACCGAGTTATATGTATTGAATGCCTCATTATTGCTCTCTATATAGTAAGTATACCACAAGCGTTTGTTCATCCCTTGCCCTTGGTGAGTGCCTTCTGTGCAATTTTCCCCGCAATACCGGCTTTCTCAAACATTTTGGGGTGGTTCACCGCAATGATCGTCAGAATAATGGCAGTGGTGCGGATCGGCAACACATCAAGAACGGGAATCAGCTCAACACCTTGTGCAATTGCGTTCTTTCCAAGATGCGAGGTGCCTTTGAGCCAGAGATACATAACCGTCGCGGGACCGGCAACAAAATCAACAGCAAACCCAATGATGATACCAACGCCCGTCAGATCCAGCAGTTCAAGCACATCCGCCGCACCGCACAAGGAAACCAAAAAGATTATCTCAATGAAATCAAACCGCGGACCCGCGTGCTCCAGAGCTGCACTCTCGTCCAGCTCCTCTTCTCCTTCTTCGTCAAGCTCCTCGGCACCGCTTTCATCAACCTCGCCGCTTGTTTCTACAAACAACTCCTCGTCGCCGCGCTCTTCTGACACAGCTGTTTCTCCGTGCTCGGTTGTTGTCTGCTCATCAGCCACAAAAAGATGGGGGGAAGAAAATTAAACCAGCGGCGGTTCCTCTCCCAGGAGCTGCTGGGGTTTGGTGGTGATGATTTTGTCTTCAAAGTACGACGCCACAACCTGAATCGCCACATGCTTGAGGCCCGCGAAGAACAATCCCTGCCCCACGCCCGATTCCAGAAGCAGATTCTTTTCCGCTTCGGTGAGGCCGAACGTCTTTGCTACATTGTCGATGGTTGACGGCGCCTGTTTGAGCAAAAGCTGCAGCGACGAGTTGGTAATCACGGGTTTTCCATAGGGAGAGTTCAAGAAATCGTCCACTTCTTGCGTGATGGTAGTGATGCCCAGGTAGTACTTGCGGCCCCGCTTGACCATGCCAAAGAGGAACGACGCTCCCTCGGGGTATTTCATAATCACCCACGCCTCGTCGATGACCATAATGCGGCGCTTGAGGCGCGCCCGAATCAAATTCCAGATGAAATTCAGAATCACGTACATCGCAACCGGCCGCAGTTCATCTTCAAGATCCCGCATAGAGAACACAATCAGACGGTTGTTGATATCGATGTTGGTTTTCTGGTTCACAAAGCCCGAGTAGGTGCCTTGCGTGAACTTGTAGAGCCGGTCTCCTAGTGAACGGCCGCCTTCCATATTGCGAAGCACCGTCTCAAGATCCGAGAGCATCGGCGCTTCCATTTCCAGAAAGTGCGGATTCTGCGGCGTGATGTCACGCGACGCATAGGTTTCCACAATTGCACGGTCCAGAAGCGCTTCTTCCTCAACCGTCATGTCACCCAGCATGATTTTCAAAAGCCCCGTGAGGGTCAGGATGTGCGATTTGAAGGTATCGGCAGCGTCCTCGCCTTCGGGTACTACCGGAATATCAAAAGGATTGATGTGCTGGTCAGAGGCAAGCGAAATCTTGAAGTACGTTCCGCCTACCGTATCGCAGAGGTTCTTGTACTCGTTTTCCGGGTCAATTACCAGCACTTCCGTACCTCCCATCAGAGTACGCAGAATTTCAAGTTTGGTTGCATATGATTTCCCGGAACCCGACTTTGCGAATACTACCTGGTGGGCGTTTTCAAGCGAGAAGCGGTCGAAAATAATCAGCGTGTTGTTATGCAGATTCACGCCGTACAAAATTCCCTCATCGGACGTCAGGTCCGTCGATACGAACGGAAAGAACGACGACACCGGTCCAGAGTTAAGGGGGGTGCGGATCGCCAGCTTGTCCTGTCCCAGCGGCAATGTCGAGGTGAACCCTTCAATCTGCTGGAAGATTGCCGGCTTGAGGTAAATGAGCTTGCTTTCAAAAAGATTGTTGAGGGTCTCCTCGAGCTCGTTAAGTTTCTCGACGGTATCGGCGTAGATGGTGATGTAGACGGCGGTATCGAACAGTCGCTCGCGCGCCTGCTGCAAGTTGTCGCGCAGCGCTTCGATGTCCGCAAAGGCAGTTTCAAGCATCGGGTCGCGCACCAGTCCTTTGCCTTCCCGTTCGAGAAGTTCCGCCTCAACCTGCGCCGCCTTTTTGCGCAGACCCCGCAACGCCAGCGCCGTGCTGACCGGATGCACAAAAATCGATACATCAAAAAGTTTCGCCAGATTGATAATGGGAGAGAACCAGCCGCCGGAAAGGTAGCGGGGATAGGAAAGCACAAAGAGGGTCTTGGCCAGCTTGTTTCCGATTTTGATATAGTTTTGGCTCACCTCAAACGCAGCCGGCGCAATGATGTTGCGGATATCTTCCTTGCCTCCACCCTCATATGCTTTTGGAGCGCGAACTTGCTCAGCCATAGTGAATGCTACTTCTGCTGCGCCGCAATAGTTCCCTGACCTTCCAGTTTCAGTTCCCGCTCGACCGTTTCAGGGTTGTAAAGGTTATAGAAGAGTTCCACCAGCTCCTGGTCATTGAGTGTGACGGCTCGCAATCCGATGCGCTCAAATCCACCCAAAATTTGGTCGATGCGCTGGCGAAGCTGCACTATTTTCTGCTCAAACGTTTCCTGTTGAGCCGCTGTCTGGGCGGCTTGCTGTTTCTTCTTGCCGAACGACAGTATGCTCCCCACACCCTTTCTGACCTGACCCATACCGCCCGCCTCATAAGGCACCACAACAAAGAAATGCTTGGTCATAATCTCGTTATCTTTCACAAACCCCTTTATGAATTGGATGTACTCGTCTATTTGATTGCGCAACAGCTCGGTGGGTTCCTTTTCGCGTATGTCCTGCATCTTCTTGAGATAGCGGTCGATGTTGAGTTTGCGCGAGTGCACCACAATCTGCACGGAAAAATCCAGCATATTGAGAAAATCCTGGTACGCGGTGGTGATAACATCCTGCTCGCTCTCGGATTTGAGCTCAAAGTTGACGCCGGCAACCATAATCACCGCACGCAAGCCGCCGCTCTTGAGCACTATCACACCGTCCTTAACCTCTTGCACCTCGACAAACTGCTGGGTCGAGTGTGTCTGTTCGGTTACTTTCTCAGCCATAGAGTCAGAATATCAAAACGTTAGCGTTTTTATCGATAATCAATGCGGCGTGCGACATCTTTCTCTCCGGTCAGGCGCCGAAATACCTGGTACTGTTCCTGGATTTCTCCTACAGAGCGTTGCGGAAGAACTTTCTCGCGCTGGGGAAGCGGGTTCTTGGTCGTCGTGATGTCCTGCCATAATTTGCCGACGCTTGAAATGCCAACCAACGCCATCTGGAGCGCCCCGCGGCGCGCCTCGGCACGCTGCGGCATGGGAATCGCCACCACTTCCTCAATAATCGGACGCTGCCATAAGTACAGTTTCGGCTGCCAGTAATACCTGAGCGCAAGAAGCGTAACGACAAAAAAGGGCCTACCGCCAATTTTAATGAACGCGAATGCGATACCCAGCGGTACCAGTATCACCGTCATCGCAACCCACAACGGGAACGATAACACGAAGTACAGAAAAAACGACATAAGCGCCGGTCCTCCGACAAACGCAAACTGCTTGAGGGTGAGCGGGCCGACGATCTTGCTCTCAATGTCGATGTTTTGAGGAACTTGAAACTGCATGAAGTATCATTTTTTGAACGTCATCTTTGAGAGGTCTATCACGTCGTTGCCTCCTTCCTTCGCTTTCACGTCGGCAGGAGAGGTCGGTCCTTGTGCCTGCTCCGCTTGTACCACCTGCCCCGCCTGTGGCGCAGCGGGTGGAGACGGAACATGCGGCCTGGATAGGTCGGTCTTAAGGGTGCTGTAGTGAACCGTCTTGGGCTGTTCTCCAAACTGCTTTATCCCAACCGGAATGTTCTGCCCTGCTTGCCCCGCTCGTGGGGAAGGAGGCGGAACAGCAGGAGAGGGAGCACCGGGTGCCGTCGGGATTTCAACAGTGACACGCGACGCAACATCTTCTTTTCTGGGACCGACCGACTTGAACGCACCGGAAAATCCTCCAAACGACATTTGTTTGAAGCGGGTTTCCGGTTTTGTTTCCTCCACCGACTGGAGCGTCTCATGTCTGTGAAGAATCACCGGTCCTTGACCGGGCGGCTCGGTTGGTTGAGAAGCTGCCGGAGCGGGCGAAGAAACAGGAGGAGTGGATTTTCTTTCCTCAATCACTCTGATGGGAGCTACGCCGGGAATAGTGATGGTGTCCCGTTTCAAATCAACGGTCCCCAGCTCCTGCGGACGCAAGATTATCTGCCCGATGATCGGTGCCGACGACAAAACCTGCGACGACTCAATGACACCAAGTTTATGTCTGAGAAAGTTTTCCTCAATGTCGCGGCGCACGGGCGCAAAGATTTTCTTGTCAATTTCCTGATACAACTCGAGCGCAACACGCGCGTCAAGCGACAGCACATCCTTTGTCTCTTTATAGAAATCCTCCACATGCATAAACCCCATCAGGGTCCCACGCACCAGCCGTCCCAGCATGCGCCGGCGGTCATCGTTCAAGTGCATGTTCTGCGCCAGTACATCCAGTGCGTCAATATCCACAGGATCGCAGACGGCATCGCGCAAAACCTGGGAAATTTCATCCCATCGCTGAAGCACTTGTTGTGGAGAAACGACGTACATAGATATTGTGCGTTATGATGACGGCTTAGGTGTCGGCTCCTGTGGGGGAGGTATCGGGGTTGGAGCTGGACCAGCTCCCGGAGCCGGCGGCTGCTGCATAGTGGTCATCCCCACAATATCATCAACAACAGTCCTTCTTACTCTTTTCAATAACCTCTCCTGGTCACGGGTGAGTGTTTTGCTTTTCTCTGCGGCTTCCAGTTTTTGAACAACGTCACCCAGTATGCTTTCATAATTTTCCTGCTGCCTGATAGCATCCCTTTCTCTCCTCGCGGTATTAAGCATTCCCTCAAACGCTTCGCGGCGAACATCGTCCGCCGGAAGAGTCGCCGCATATAGCGAGCCGACGAAATCGTGCAGATTATGCCCTTTTAGTTGAGCAACCGGTGAGTAGAACGCCTTTCCAGACGGATCTCTATTGATATGCTCCGCTACCTGCGCAAAATACTCTTTCTCGGCATCGCTTTTTGGGATCTTGCCGGTAATTGCCTTCCCGACATTCGCCCACTCATCTCCTTTCAGTCGGTCAAGAAACTTCTGTCGCGCTTTCGACAATTCCTCCTTCGCCTTATTAATCCTTGCGGTATCCTTGCTCGCCAAGGCATCATCGTACTCCTCCATCGCGTCCTGACTCTCTTTGGTCCGTCCGACTGCGTTTTCGATGGACTCAAAATCCTTTCCTTTCCCGTATCGTACAAACTGATCTTTGAGTTTGACTATCTTTCCCTCTCCGCCCATTCGCTCTATAAAGTCCTTATCCATCCACCCTTTCTCTGCAAGCATTTGCAGCACCTGATCCCGTTCAGGCCCCGTGAGTGTCCCGGCGACTCTTTGCATGTGATCTTTATCGTACGATCCATAACGTTTGCGCGCCTCTTCCATTCCTCCTGTCGCTTCCTTCTGGAGCGCAGCTCCCGTCTCTATCGCTTTTCGCTGGACAAATCCAGCAGTTTTCTTCCCCAACCAGCCTTTGGGAGTCCATTTCGAGATCCCTCTTTCTACGGGTCTATACATAAGGTGCCCCGCTCTCGCCGCTCCCCGTCTTGCTTTCGTCTTCGCCCAGTTGCCGATTTTCTGTGACGAGTTCATTACCAGTGCCGTTCCTCCGTACCCCATTGCCTGCGCCATTTTCATCCCACCCAACAAAAGCGCCATGCCCATAAGGCTAGCCACCAACGTTCCCAGTTGCACATGTGCAACGCTGTAGACCTGATCCCCGAACCCGCCGGCCGCTGCGTTGATCGCCTGCGTGGCTTGCTCGGCGTACGTATTAGCTTTCTCGATTACCGTCATCGAGACCCACACAAACACCAGCACAATCGGGGCATAAAACGTCCAGTGAAGAAACGTACTCCACCATTTTTTCCAATGGTTCTGCGTATGGGGAAAAATCCACAGCAACCATACAAGGGGCGAGATCATTAAAAGAAAACTCAGATGCAAAAACCTCACAAAGAGCATCCCCGAAAAAGCCAGAAGCGTCAGAAATATCAAAATAAGAAACACCGCCGTCAGGGCCAGCGCTGAAACTTCAAAAAGGTCGGGCCCAAGCGCAGCAGAAGCGATTCTTTCCAAGACGCCGCTTCCCTCATCCGGTTTTACGGTAAGCTCAGGTATTTTGAATCCCTGCGTAAGTTTTGTCCCTATGCTAAACGTTCCCCCGCTGGTCATCTTATCCATAAAGAACTGCGAAAACACATCCGCAACTCTTATAATTGAGCCGGCTAATACCAAGCTGAAATTCACCAGAAGCGCCGCGGCAATAAGTTTCAGGAGTATCCGCTGTGCCTGGTACCCCTGGATGCGCAGAATGGTTGCAACCGCAATCACGATAATGCCAAAGACAAACCCAAGGTTCGCAATGTCTCTGAAAAAGACCCACCCGATGAGAATAAACGGTGGATCGAAGTCCAAAATCGTTCTGTTGAAAGAGAGAACAACGTCCGCAAGACCGGCAACAAGTTTTACAAACACTCCCAAAACATAGATGACGAATACAAAGACGGCTCTGATGATAAAACCAATGACCGGCAGGCGAACAGTGGAAATCGTTGCTTCTGCCGTCCCAACGCTCGAATTAACCTCGGCTTCTGACGAATCTTCCGGTACGCATGCATTGCTCACACACTTCATCCCGGCATTGCACTGAGCGTCCGTTTGGCACGGACCCTCTTGAGCATTTACAAAGGATGTATAGGGAACGGCAACGCCCAAAACCACCACGGCGACAAGAAAGGACGCGGCGAACAGCAGAATTTTCTTGCGAACACGCATCATATTCTCCGTACGTTTGTCCATCAGCAACTGAATGAGCTCAGCGCCTTTCTAATGTTGATAAACGTCTTTAGAAGCGCTGCGTCGTGTCCTTTGTTGTAGAGTTGCATATCGCTGAAAATGCTCTCGTAATTACTAACAAAGGTGCCGTAATGCTCCGTAACGGTAAGTACCTCCTGGCTCTTAGTCAGGTCAACGCCGTCAAGTTCACTGAGGTTCGCCTGGGCATCCCCGACGCTCATCTCAAGCGCTTCTTTTGCTGATGTGAGCAAATCGCCAAGCTCCTGAACAGTTACCGTAACGTCGTTGTCCTGGTCGTCTTTGTAAGTGATGGGAGAGGTCGGACAACTGGCGACAGAGTTCTGCGCAAGCGTCAGATCCTGATCGACGACCGGAAGCAACGTATTCTGAACATAATCAATGTAGTCATCGTAATTCTGACGCATCTCGTCAAGTTTTTTTTGATTGTCCTGTTGATTGAGATCGTTTATCGCCTCATCAGCGTACTCCCTTCCCGTTGAACCCGTGCTACCAAGCAGTCCTCCTTTCGCTGTATCAAATATCTTGCTAATAAACACATTGACAAGCGCCGATATAACGCTCTGTACATTAGTCATCCACCAGTGGTCACCTTGAACCGAAGCACCAACTGCCTTCGCTACAGCGTCGCCGGGTGTCAGAGTATTCCACTGCTCACATGCTAGGTCCATGTTACTCGCGAACTTTTGTTTGCACTCCGCAGCCGATGCATATCCAGAGTATCCCGGTGCATCGCACTGTGCCATAATGTCTTCCCTGGTTCTTCCCTGGGACTTCACGCACTCTTTGACGTTCAGGAATCCGCTTGCCGACCGCGCCTCGTTTGTACGTTCCTGTTTTTTCACGGTTGTCTCCTGGTTGTACGCATCTTCCATAATAAGAGACATACCGAAGTAGTTATTCTCCGGAAGAAACATCTCGTCGTACACCAGCCATCCCCCGCGCTCGATGAAGTCCTTGGTGAATTGTATGTTTCTTTTGAAATCCTCAAACCGGCAGGAGGTCGGCAGTCCGTAAAAACCCGTTTGCGTCATGCGGTAGACAAACGTATATCGAAGCTGATACGCAAACGGAGCGCAGAGGTTCAGGCCCTCTGTTTTAAGATATTCATTGAATGCCCCAAATGTTATATCGCCCGCTTCGCGCAGATACCCCTTCCAATCGGTTACCTGCAGAGGCTGCCCACTATTCTGGAGCGATTTGACAATATCGTCGCTGAGCTTATCCATCAGGCGCTTCACTACCACGTCGCGAAGCACTTTTCTCATTTCATCCCATACTTTCTGCAGCTTATCCCATATCCACTTGAGCATATCGGGGATAGAGAAGAGCTCACTTACGGGCCATCCGGCATGCGCTTGCTGGATGGAGAATGTGCCTCCAAAAAATCCCAGCAATGCTTCGAGCGCGCCGTTCTGAGCTACATTTCTTTGATTATCCGCAGGAGTCGGAATATAGAAGGCCTGATACTTGGACTGCAGTGCTTCAAACTCCGTGATGATCTCACCTGCATTTTTTATCATCCGGTCAACGCCATCCGAGACCGCCAGGTATGCTTTCATGGGATCGCTGTCCGCGGACTTGATAGCGTCAAGAATCTGAATGAAATTATTCAGATAGATGATGGTTTTTTTATGAAAACTGATTGCCGCCGGCGGGACCTCTATTTTGAGAAGTTTCTTCAGTCCGTCGTCAAGGTTCGCGGACAGGGCGTTTAACCCTGAGAAATCTCCTCGTTGCGTTGCGTCTTCAATAATTTTTCTGAATTTTTTCTCATCCGGTCCGTATATGGGCTCGACCGCCTGAACTACAATGACGCCATAGTCCTGACCGTATTGCTGAATTCTCTGGAAAGAATTATCCGACGTAACCCTTATCTGGCTACTCGGCACATCGTCTAAAAGTGATAGCGGGTTACTCTCGATAGTTTTGGAAAGCGTCTCAACGTCAAGACCTGACAGATTTGCGCTGTCTACTGCCTTAAGCAAGTCCTCCGGGGAACTTACAGTGGAAATAATCTCGTCAGAAATGTCTTTGGCAAGTGACTCGGTTAGATTGGGCGCGCCCGTAGTGTTATCGGAGGCGCCTGTAAGTTCTCTGTTTGTCCAAGAAGTCGCTGGGTTGTTGAGAACCTGCTGAACTGAACCGTTCTGCTGGGTTATTTCCTGCCCTTCGGGTTCGGCGGGGAGACCCTCATGCCTCACCTGCGCTACCATCCAGTAGGAAACAAAAACGACAGCGATGGCGCTGAATAGCACAAATACCACTGTTTGTTTTGATAAACCGGAAAGCACAAAAGATTTCAACTAAAAAAACTGGATGCGCCGCTCCGTGCGCTTATTATATCATAGGAAGCGCTCCAGAAGCATCGCCAGTGTGTATATCTTGGCAGTTGAAAGCTCCTGCGGGCGTGATTTCTCATCACAGTCAATCTTTTCAAGCGCTTCGCGAGCAAAGTTCTTCGGGATTCCCCCGCCAATAAAGTTGTTGAGAATGGTTTTGCGAGGCTGCTTAAACAGAACGCGCGCCGCCGCAAAGTATACAGGAAGAGAATGAGACGGCGCGGGCAGTTTTTCCAGCATCACAACTGCCGAGTCAACGCGTGGCGGAGGTGAAAAAAGGTGCCTGGGCACAGCAGCAACAACGCGGCATTGCGCCCACACCTGTGTAGTCGCGGCGAGCAGGTTCATAGCGCCGGGCTGTGCACAAAGCCGCTGAGCAACTTCTTTTTGGATAAGGAAAACTGCGCGCTGAGGTTTATGTTCAAGCTCACCCAGCACTCGGAAGAGCCGCCCGGTAATGTAGTAAGGGATATTACCCACTACTTTGTAACGACCATCGGCCAACGACGAACCCTCCTTCGCCTCTCGGCTTCGGGGGGCAAAGCGACTAACGACAAGAGGTAAAATCCTGAGAGCGTCTCCTGCTATTACTACAGATCTGCCCATCAGAGTTTTTGGTATGTTGAGATTTTTTTGAAAATTAAAAAGTGTAAGTTGAAAATTCTCTGCGAGTTCGCTTGCTAGTTTCGGATCTTTTTCAATCATCACTACGATCACTCCGGATCTGACAAGAAACCGAGTTAGTTCTCCGTGACCCGGACCGACCTCGATAATAACATCTCCCCTTTGCGCGTTGATCACTCGGGCAATCTTTTGCAGAGTACCCTCACTTTTCAGAAAATGCTGACCGAGTCTGCGTCCCATAAACTTGTTCATGCGTATTCAATATACCGCTCTTCATCGTTCAGCGGCGTCGTGCCTTCAAACACAATTTTTTCAGGCGGTAACTCGTAGAGGAAACGAGACGGTGTCCCCCAGAAGTTCAGGAGAAGTTCTCTCTTGGCCCGCGTCATCGCCACATACATCAAGCGCCGCTCTTCCTCAAGATCCTCCGGATCGTAGAGCGAACGTTGGTGCGGCAACGTTCCCTCGTTGACGCCAACGACGCATACGACATCAAACTCGAGTCCTTTGGCAAGGTGGATGGTCATCAGGTTTGCGCCTTCAATATGATCACGCCGGCGCCGCTTGACCCGGTGGAAATCAAGCGGGTGTGCAAGCGCTATTTTTTCAAGAAACTCTCCGGCCGTTTTGAACTGCGAGGCGAAATGCATCAACTCCCTGATGTTCTCCGCGCGCTCCTGAGCGTTGGTGTATTCGGCCTCCAGCCGCTCCAGATATCCGGTTGCACCCAAAACGAAGTTGATGATTTTTGCCGGTTCTGAGACGTGCCGTTGGTTAAGTTTTTCAACAAGGGCAGCGGAGCGCCGAAGTCCCAGCGACTTTTGGAGTCGCTCTGTGCTCATCGCGTCCTGCGGATTATGAAGCAGGCGAACTGCGGCGACTAGGTCCTTGATTTCTTTGCGCTCATAAAACGCAACTGTCCCGAACAAGTTGTATTCAACGCCATACTCAACAAACATCTGTTCGAGGGCCCTGCTCTGCGCATTGGTGCGGAATAGAACTCCAACCGTCTGCGCGCGCGCAAGCGCATCAATCGCCTTTTCAACCACGCTTGATGCCTCATGGTATTCATCGTCGTGTTCAAGAACCGAAACCGGCGTTCCTGCTTCATTCTCCGTCCACAGATTTTTGTGTTTCTGTGCAACGTTGCGCGCAATAAGCTCAGAAGAAGATTCAATGATGTTTTTGGTGGAGCGATAGTTCTGTTCCAGAAATACCGTCCTGGTTTTGGGCCAGTCCTTCTCGAAATTAAGAAAGTTTCTGAAGTCCGAGAAGCGGAAACGGTAAATTGACTGCTGATCGTCACCGACAACATTAACGTTATTGTGCGCGTCGGCGAGGAGTTTTATCAACATGTACTGCGCGGTGTTCACATCCTGATATTCGTCAACCAGGATGTAGTCCCAGCGCCGCTGATGCTGGGCGCGCATCGTGGAGTCCTGCGACAGCATCACAACGACTTTTTGTATGAGGTCGTCGAAATCAAACGCATTGCTGCGCTCAAGCAACGTCTCATATGTTTCAAAAATTGCCCACAGTGTTTCGCCGCTTTCCAGACCCAGTACGCCCTCACGAGAAAAAAGTTCGCTCTTGATGCGGGATATCTGGCGCATAAACCGCGCGGGTGTTTTGGAAACATCGGGTGCTGTGAGTGCAACTGCTTTCTTGACGGCGCGTAGTGAGTCGTCGTTGTCGAAGATGGTAAACGACTTCGTGCGCCCAAACAACGGCATTGCCTGCCAAAGCAATCGAGCACTAAACGAGTGGAATGTTCCCACAAACGGTTCACCCTTAAACTTTAGGTTGTGGTGCTTTATCAGCGCCGCGACGCGTGATTTCATCTCGTCGGCGGCTTTATTGGTGAAAGTAATTGCAATAATGCGCTGAGGCGGTACCTGCTTGTGTGCAATAAGATACGCGAGCCGCGCAGTTAGCGTCTTGGTCTTTCCCGAACCAGCGCCAGCCACAATCAGAAGAGGACCGTCTCCTGCAAATACGGCTTCTTTTTGTTTTTCGTTAAGGTCAGAGAACATAATGGTTGTCTCATCTATCAAACGAGGGTTAGTATGGCTGCGCCCGTAATTACATACAGCGCATAAAGAACGAAGATTAACTTTTCAGAATATGGCTCGTGCTGGATTGCGCGGTATAACAAGACACCGAAAAGAATACTCGGAATGTACAATAATAATTTCCCTGCCAACAAAGGAACGAGCAGCAACGAAAATGCCGAGAGCAATCCGATGATCAATTTTCCCTTCCCAAGGCCAAACACAACCGGAATTGTCATTACGCCTTGTTGTTTATCCCCTCGGTAGTCCTTAATGTCCTTAAAATTCGCTGCGCAAACCGCAATAACTAAAAACAAAGACGCTTTGCCGAGTGGGAAGTCAAGAGCGTGAGAAGTTCTAGCAGTATAGAACCCGAACATTAAGAAAAACAAGAACGCAACTGCAATAAGAAGCGGGTTTATCAGCAAGAAACGCTTAAGCCGAAACGGAGGCGCTGAGTATGCCCACGCAAGGATAAATGCCGCTCCCACAAGAAGCGTTCCGTATTTATGGAGTGTCAGGGCCCCAATCAACGACAGCGCTCCACATGAAAAAGCAACAGCGCGCATCTGAGGCGTCGAAAGGGTTCCTTTGGGAAGCGGGCGATTTGGGTTCGAAATTTTGTCTGTCTCATAGTCATAAATATCGTTGTGAAACACGGTCGCGGCATGAAAGAGAAATGAGGTGGATATAAGAACGATTATGGAAACTATATTAAGAAATGTGAGCGGGAGAATTACCTTTAACCAAATGAGGGCCGTCATCACTCCCAGAAACGTAATGAAGGCATAGGCGGCTCCGCGTTCAATACGAACATTGCCTATAATAACGCGAAAAAGGTTTTTGTTTGCGCAAAAAAGGACGGCAAGGCATAACACTATAAAAAGCGGAAATAATACCGCGCTTATCAAAAAATTAATCCACACATCAAGAGAGCCGAGTCCGCTATTAGAAAGATACCCGTGTCCAATTGCGGTCGTTCCAAATCGGTGATAGAACAGATCGATAAAAAAGGACGTGGGGCCGAGCGCGGATGTATTGTCAAACCAAAAAATAACGCTGGGCAAGGACCCCATAAACAACAAGAACACGTACGCACAGAGAGTGGCGAGGAGACTTTTTGCCAACGATCGCGTTTTGACAAACATATACGCGCCCAACGCCACAAACATAAACATTATCTCGATACGGATTCCCCACCCAAAATCAGTAAATGATCCGACAAAGAAATCAGCGATGAATCGGATCCATTGTGCCGGCCCCGAAAGTAACGCGTAGTGAGCGGAAAGATGTGGATCTTCTCCGATTGCTATTGCAATTAAAAGCGGAGTGAGCGTGATACCAAGACATATGACCGCCGCTCTTAAAATACGCTCCGGTCTGGAGCGCGAGAACCAGTGAATGATGAGCGTCATCCCGAGCAGAACCACACCATACCAAAGAAGATAGTGCAGATACGTCGTCCAGTACCACCATCCCTCTTCCTTGCCAAATCCCAAGATTCGTTCGAGCGCGGTGCGCGCAAGCACCACAACACAGAAAAGTCCCGCGCCTTTCCAAAATGTCAGGTTAATACTTTCGAGTTTTGCAATTGCCGCGCGTACAAACATTGAGATCCCATTGTACCATCTACGCGGCGGTGCGCACGCGGTATGAGAACGCTTCGGCAATGCACTCGTCGGTTACCGATTCAAGCTCTTCCATATCCGCGATTGTCCGGGCGACTTTCAGTACCTTAAAGTACCCGCGAGGCGAGAGGTACGCCTGGTCAAGCGCCCGGTCCAACAGGCGCGCTGCAGTGGGAGTCGGATGCACCAGTTCCTGAATCCGCTTTGAGGAAGCTTCCGAGTTACAGTAGATAAGAGGTTTTGTCGCAGCAAAACGTTGGCGTTGTGCGTGTCGTGCCCGCTCAACCGCCTGCCGCATGCGCGTGGATTCTCCTTCGTCTATAGATTTCTTGAGGTCGTCCGCTTTCACGCGATCGACCCACCACTGCATATCAATACGGTCAAGCAACGGTCCGGAGAGTTTACGCTCGTACCGGGCAATCTCGTGGGCGCTGCAGCGGCATTCTTTCTCCTCATCTCCAAAAAAACCACAGGGGCAGGGATTTGCCGATGCCACCAGCATAAAGCGCGCCGGAAACGAAAGAGTTGTTTTGGAACGAGACACGACGATGGTACCGCTCTCCATCGGTTGCCGAAGTGCTTCCAAAACATCGCGGTGAAACTCCGGAATTTCATCCAGAAACAGCACGCCGCGGTGTGCCAAACTAATCTCGCCCGGCCGCGGACTCTGACCTCCCCCAACTACCGCCGCCAGAGACGCTGAATGGTGAGGAGCACGGAACGGTCGCGCCGAAATGAAAGATTTTCCCATCAGAAGACCAGCGGCGCTGTAAATCTGCGTGATTTCAACCGCTTCATCACGAGTTAGCGCCGGCAGAATGGATACCAGCGCCTGGGCAAGCATGGTTTTGCCCGCGCCAGGAGGGCCAGCCATGTACAGGTTATGACCGCCCGCTGCAGCGATCGCCAGCGCGCGTTTTGCCGTCGCGTGCCCTTTGATCTCGGACACGTCGACTTGATAATCGTTGGCAACAACCTCAAACGAAGAAGGGGGGAGAGGATGTATCGTCAGCCGCCCCTCAAGATGATCGATCAGGTGCAACAGGTGATCCACCGGATAGATTGCAATATCGTCAACCAGTGCCGCTTCTTTAACGTTAGCCGCCGGAATAAAAATGCGCTCGTATCCTTGTGCGCGCGCCATACAGCAGGCGTTGAGCACTCCTGCAACGGGACGGATGCGGCCGTCAAGCGCCAATTCTCCAACGAATACGATCGTGCCAGTGTTAAACGGTTTCATCTGTCCCGACGCCAGAAGATATCCCAGTGCAATGGCAACATCGTGCTGCGATCCTTGTTTTTTGATGTCGGCGGGAGCTAGGTTGACGGTCACGCGGCGGTTTTCCCGTGTGGGAGGTTTGATGCCGCAATTCTTGAGCGCCGAGGATACCCGTTCGCGCGATTCGACAACCGCTTTGTCGGCAAGGCCGACAATGGTAAACGACGAGAGACCAATGTTGATGTCGACCTCGACCTCAATGGGACGCGCACGCATTCCCTCGAGCTCTACTGAAGTAACGCGCGCAGTATGTTCAGATGCCATATGACCCAACAACACAAAAACAGCAGATGAACCTGCTGTTTTCATGAACCTTCACACTCCTTTGTTGATTTCCTTCATAACGTCAGGATGCAGATTAAGCGCTGGGTTTACTTCAAGCGCTTCGAGTGGAATTTCTTTGCCGGTTTTCTCGCACATACCGTAGGTACCGTGCTCAATTTTAAGAAGCGCGGTTTCCACATCGGCGCGCCTCGCACGAAGGGCTTTGGCTGCTCCCATGTGGATATTAAACTCCCGCGCCTCATCGGTTTCATCGTCAGGCCCAGGAGCGTCCTCGAGTTGCACGGGGCTTTCCAGCTCGGCAATTTGCTTACCTAAATCCAGTCGCTCTTGCTCAAGCCGCGTCCGAAATTGTTCCAGCTGCTGGGAGGTTACCATAAGCAGACATATCACTGCGCCGGTCCGGTGGCAGTCAGCCGTTTCACTATGTCAACCATCTGCGTATACGAGGTGGTAATAACCAGGTGTGTTCTACCCCTCACCGACAACCACCCGTACTCCAACACCTGTCCGCTCTTGGGATTAAACGCCAGGAACCGAACCGGAACCCCTTCAACCTGCCCGTCTTTAAACTCGACAGGCGATGGTGTTTTGACGCTGCTTAGAAACAGATTTGGAATGTCAGTAAGCGCTCCCTCAAGAACAGATTGTACGGTCTGCGCCGCCTGCGCTATGGGAGCTTCGCTTCTGAGCGTAAACGCGAACCCAAGTTTGTTTCCTCCAACCTTGTCCCCATAGAGCCACGAAGTGAAGTCCTCCTCGAATAACAAACTGAGCGATGGAGCCGCGCCTGGAAGCAACGTCCCAAGAATTACAGGAGACTTGAGCGTCGTGTTTTGCGCATCAACAAACGTCATATCGCGCACCGTTCCCACCAACAACTGTGACGGAGCGATGGCTGCGATACCGCTCCTAACCGACGTCGCCGTAAGCTCCGTCACGGTGACCGTCGCCGCATCGGCGGGATTTGCGATCAGGGAAACGTGAACAAACGGCGGAGGTGTCGGCGGCTGTGGTGACGGCGGTGGCGTCGGTTCGGGTTCAGGTTCCAGCGGCGGGAATGACTGGTCGGCAGGAGCTTGCGGCGTTACAACCTCGACTGTTTCCTGCCCGAGCGAAGAAACCAAGTAATATACCCCGATCCCAACGGCAACCGCCGCCACGCCAACGCCGACGATAAGAAGAATACTTTTGAGATTCATCGCCTTCTTTTCGGGTTGTTCTGCGGTGGGAGGAGCTGTAGGCGCGGGTACGGTTTGCGCAGGCGTCTGCTGCGGCACAGAAGACGGAATTTGTGTACCAAACGCCGGAGGAGGCGGAGGGGTTGGTCGCGAAGGAGGCGGAGGCGGTACGTATGACGGCGGGGGAGACGGCTCGCGCTCTCCGGAGAGTTCGGGGGCGCTTACAATCTGCGACTGCGGTGCCTCTCCTCCCGTCTGGTGTATCGACTCAAGATCAGAAGTCATGCTGCGGACACCGACCTGTTGCTCCGTCAGTGGAGGCGGCGGAGGAATACTTGACGGCTGGGGGGGGTACGGTTGTCCTCCCGCGGCCTGATACTGTTGTGGATTTTGTTGCTGATCCATACCAAAAAAATGTTACTTGTTATTCCGATCTAATCTTCAAATGACTTCGGTATAAGTATAACACACCGCGTGCGCAAAAATTCCGCTCACGACCACGCGCATAATGTAATCCCGCCCTTGCCTGCTTTTTCATATATAATAGAAGCATGAAGCGCCTGCTGCTCATCGACGCTAATTCTCTGATCCACCGCACCTACCACGCCCTGCCGCCGCTTACTAACGCGCAGGGAGAGCCGACGGGGGCGCTGTACGGGCTTGCGTCGATTCTTCTTAAAGTGGTGAACCATATCCGTCCCGACTACGCGGCTGCGCTTTTTGATCGCCCCGAGCCCACGTTCCGCAAGGAGCGGTTTGCAGAGTATAAAATCCACCGACCCAAAGCGGAAGAAGATTTGGTTTCCCAGATCGTTCGGGCTCGCGATTTATTCGAGTCGTTCTCAATAAAAACCGTTGACCGGGCAGGATACGAAGCTGACGATCTTATTGGAACGCTTGCGGAAAAGTTCAAAACAAAAACTCACATCACCATCCTCACCGGAGATCTGGACACGCTCCAATTGGTCGAAAACGGCCGCGTCGTCGTTGAAACATTCAAGAAGGGCATTTCCGAAACGGCCGTGTATGACGAAGAGGGTGTTGTAAAGAAACTCGGCGTACATCCAACGCAGGTCGTCGACTACAAGGCGCTGGTTGGAGATGTTTCCGACAACATCCCGGGTGTGCGCGGCGTGGGACCAAAAACTGCAGCACGCTTTCTGAATCAATACCGGTCGCTTGAAACGCTGCTTGCACAAGCAGCACACGATCCGTCGCTTGCTAAAATCAAACAGCATGAGGATGATGCGTTGCTCTCGCGCGAATTGGCAACCATTGTTCGAACCGTCCCGGTCAACGTCTCGCTCGACGAGCTTGTGTTTCATCCCGATGAAACATCAATCGCCCGCTACTGCAGCAAAAACGACTTTGCGTCGATTCTCAAGCGGCTCTCAATTAACACAACAGACAACGGCGTTCTTTTTAACCCCGAAACAACTACGTCCGTCGATTCCCCTCCCCATCTGTTGCTGCTCGATACAGAACTCCCTCTCCCAACCCCCGCTCTTTTGGCGTCATCTACCTCCAAGGTCGGGTTTGGTCTCAAAGAGTTTTTCAAAACACATCCGTTCAGCGCTCCATACCTCGACGTCGACATCGCCCGACAACTGCTGGAAATACCGGCCGACACGTGGCAGGCGCTCTCACAACACATTTTCAAAAAAGCGCTTCTAAAAGAAGAGTTTTTGCGCGTTGCGTATACGTTCTTTTCGCACACCATTAAAGAGCGCGGCTTGGAAAAGGTGCTGTACGACATCGAGCTGCCGCTCCTTCCGGTTGTTGCACGGATGGAGCGGGCGGGGGTTTTGGTGGACACGCAGGGCCTTGCGCACACCGCGCAGGCACTGGGCAGGGTCGTATCGCAGAAGCGCGCGGCACTTACCAAAGAAATGGGGCGGGGCATCAATCCAAACTCTCCCAAACAACTGCTCGAATATTTCCAAAAAATCCTGAAGGCAAAAATTACCTCAACAGCAGCGGACAAACTTGAAAAAATCAAAAACCGTTATCCGGTCATCGAAAAAATTCTCGACTATCGGGAACTGTTTAAGCTCAAAACCACGTATCTTGATGCGTTCCAACGGCTGGTGGCAGACGACGAGCGCATTCATCCAACGTTCCTGCAGCTGGGTGCGGCAACCGGGCGCCTGTCGTGCCAAAACCCAAATCTCCAAAACATTCCCCAGGAATCCGAGTGGGCTCCCAGAATCCGCAATGTGTTTATCGCTCCCCGAGGATGGTCGTTGGTTTCGTTTGACTACTCGCAGATCGAGCTGAGGGTGCTCGCGTCACTCTCGCAGGATCCGGTGATGATGAAAGCGTTCGAAGCCGATGAGGATATTCACCGTATCACGGCACAAAAAATTTTTGGAGTCGGCAGAGAAAACGTCGAATACGGCCAGCGGCGCATCGCCAAAACGCTCAACTTCGGCATTATTTACGGAATGGGATGGCGCGCATTTTCACAAACCAGCGGACTGCCGACCGAGGAGGCAAAACAATTCATTGCCAAATACTTTGAGGAGTTTGGATATGTAAAAGCGTGGCAGAAAAAGATTGTCGCGCAGGCGCGTCGAGATGAAGCGGTCCGGAATGCCAACGGCCGCCTGCGAAACGTGCGGGGTATCAACGGCGCCGATGCGCGTCTGGCGGCGGAAATGGAGCGAGTTGCTATTAACATGCCGCTTCAGAGTCTCGCTGCTGATATTCTCAAAATCGCAATGATAAAAACGGACCGCTACATTCAAAAACGATGGGCGGATGCAGCCAGAATGATTCTTTCCATACACGATGAATTGATCTTCGAGATCAGAGATGGGGTTCTTGAAAAAGGGATGGAGAGCGAAATCGTCTCTACGATCAGAAACATTATGGAATCGGCATACGCTATCGGGGTGCCGCTGCGCGCCCAGGCGCGTATCGGCAAGCGCTGGGGAGAGATGGAATAAAAAGAGTAGGCCCGGCTTTCAACCATTAACGTCTGGCGCTTGCTTACTCTATCGGCTTCACCATAATGTGCCTCGTTTTTCCTTCTCCCTCGCTCTCGGTTTTGATGTCCGGATGCATGGAAAGTTCGCTGTGCACGATCCGCCGCTCAAAGGAATTCATGGGCGGCAACGGAACTGTCTCTTTGTTTATGGAAGCTTTCTTTGCCGCCGCGCGGGCAAGTTTTTTGATCAAATCTTCCCGCTCCTTGCGATAGTTGTTGATGTCAACAAAAACGTTACCGAGCTCTTTCTTCCGCACGATAGTTTTGAGTACAAAATCGATATCCGCAACCATCTGCGAAAGGTAGCGGCGCGCACCCCCAACGTCGTTAATGAAAACGGAAAAGCGGCGGGATTCCTCGTTGAAGGAAATCGAAAAATCCTCAAAACCCATTTTTCGAATAAGGTTCTCAAGAACCTGTTGTGTCTCCTGGTGCATCAATCCGAACGGTTTTGTTGATAATCACCTGTTGTATCGTCGAGAACGCAGCGGTGGTGAGCCAATACAAGGCGACGGCGGACGGTAACGAGTAAAGAATGACAACGGTCAGGACCGGCCCCAGCATCATCATGTTTCGCGAAACCCGCTCGGCGATAGCAGCAGCGTCTGTGCCCGGCTGCGAGCGACGCTTGGTCGTTTTCATCAACAGGAATGACTGCAGGTACTGAAGCGCCCCAGCGCACATTACCAATATCATATTGCGGCTGCTCAAATCAACAATCCCCAAAAACGACGTGTTGACCGTGCTGGGAACGGCAACGAAAGAGTAGAGTTCTTCAAGCACAGAGGGCGCAAAACCCTTCATAAACACCGAGTACAGCGCAATAAGAATAGGAAGTTGAACCAAAAGCAATAGAAAGCTTGAGAACGGATTCACTTTGTGTTCTTTGTAGACACTCATAATCTCGCGGGCTTGCCGCTCTTTATCGCTTTTATGATCCTTTTGAATCTTTCGAATTTGGGGGGCAATTCGCTGCATAATAGTTTGGTCCTTCGCGCTTTTGTAGAAAAGCGGCAGCAACAGCAGCCGCACCAAAACGGTAACGATAACGATAGCGACTCCAACGTCGGCAACAACGTTGTTGTATACCAAAAACAACAAATTAAGAACAGGCTGATAGAAGATTGAGTGAAGAAGGCTTGCCATGGTGTTTTGAATGGTATCTACATCAACCGAAATAACTCTTTGAGCTCTTTAAAAATCGCGCTTGCGGGTTCTGTGAGAAGAGTGGAACGGGGAATAATAACGATATCCATGCCGGGCTTCTGAAAAAGATTGTTTGTCCGGACCCATTCATACACAACTCGCCGCAATCGGTTGCGCCCCACCGACTGTGCGCCAGCGCTCCGAGAAACCACAACACCAAAACGACTGTAAGGAAAAGGAGAAGGAAAAATACGCGCGACCAATGCTCCTTTTGAGAGTTTTCGTCCAAAACCTCTCTTACCCTTCAGTTGTTGAAAAAATGACGTTGGAAGCCGGTGGCGCCGCGCAAGCATGTCCAGGTGGCGTAATTCTCGTCAAAAAATACACGCGTTACGCGGATAGTCTCTTTCGACTTTTTGCGCGGCGGCGTGCGAGTACCCGGCGACCACCGGGCGTACTCATGCGTGCGCGGAATCCATGTGTGCGAGCTCGCTTGCGTCGCTTCGGCTGATAGGTTTCTGACATGTCAGCGTCGAGTGTAGCAAAGAGACACTTTAAATGCAATTAACTCTTTTCTCGATGAGAGAACAATATAATAAATAAAAAAGTCAATCTTGTGAGCTTTGCGAAAACGGTCTAGTGTGGTGCACAAATAACGTCCACACGTTGTCCACATCTTCTGCAACAGGACCCCTTGCGGCCGTTCCGTCTCACAGTACAATGGGTTCGACGTTTTTCTAAAGACTCTTCTATGACTCCGCTGCCCCAACTGGACCTCAAAACACTCTGGGAAAAAACCCTTGCCGAAGTAGAGCTTCAGATTACGCGCCCGAATTTTCTTACGTGGTTCAAAAGCAGCAGGCTGGTTACAAAAAACGAAGACAACGGAATGATTACTCTCGGCGTCAACAATAATTTCGCCAAAGAATGGGTTCAAAACAAATACAACAAGATTATTCTTGAAATTTTACAGAAATTTGACCCTTCCATTTCCCGCATTGAGTATGTGGTACTCAATCAAGATTTCGAAAAAAGGGCTTTGATACACCAGGCGTTTAAAAAGTCGTCGCCGTTACCGGTTAGTCAGGGAGAATTTCAAGAGCTCGCGATTGATCCGGACACCAACCTGCACCCGCGATACAATTTCAAAAACTTTGTTGTCGGGTCATCCAATGAGCTTGCGTTCGCAGCGTCCGTGGCGGTGTCCAAAGACGTCGGCGTAAAGTACAACCCGCTCTTCGTGTACGGAGGCACGGGACTCGGTAAAACGCACCTGATTCAGGCAATCGGCAACGAAATTGTCAGAAACTTCAAAAATAAACTACGGGTTAAATACGTCACGTCCGAGCGGTTTGTGAATGATGTGGTGTGGGCCATCCGGTCAAAACGAATGGACGACATCAAAAACAAATACCGAAACATTGACGTGTTGGTTATTGACGACATTCATTTTATCGGAGGAAAGGAGCGGAGCGAAGAGGAGTTGTTTCACACCTTCAACACGCTCCACCAGAACAATAAACAAATTATTATGTCTTCTGACCGTCCTCCGTCGGCGATTCCGGTGCTCGAGGAACGGCTGCGCTCGCGGTTTGAGTGGGGTATGATCGTTGACATTACCTATCCAGACTACGAGATGAAGGTCGCGATCATCAAAAACAAGATGGCGGAAAAAAATATTGAACTGCCCGAGGGGGTATGTCATCTCATCGCGTCGCGCATACAACGAAACATCCGCGAGATTGAGGGAGTTATCAATAAACTACAGTTTATAAAAGAGGTGAAAGGGGGAGCCATAGACAACAAAACAGCGGAAGAGGTTATTAACTCAACCATTCAACAAAACATAGCGAATATCAGTCCCGCCCATATTATGAAGAGCGTGGCACAGTTTTTTGAAATATCTCAAGCTGACATTATTAATAAGTCACGCAGAAAACAGATTGTTCTTCCGCGTCAAATTGCTATGTTTTTAATGAGGGAAATGCTGGGGATGTCATACCCTGATATTGGGGATAAGTTAGGGAAAAGAGATCACACTACGGCAATTCATTCATACGAGAAAATAAGCAGAGAAATAACCGTCAACAGAAAACTTAATCAAACCGTTGTTTTGGTTAAAGAGCTTATTAACAAGACTTCATCTTCCCCTCAGTAGAGCAAAGACGCTTTCCCCTGCCTATGCCCATATTTTCCAGTTTTTATTCCGGTACGAGAGCCTGTTAAAACACTTCCACAAGCCGTGTCTTTTTGTTATCCACCTATCCATATCTTCCTATAACAACTACTACTAGTATTCTTGTATAGTATTATAAAGACAGAAGTAGTAGAAGTAGTATATGAATTTCGTTGTCCTGAAAAATAACCTCAAAGAAGGACTCTCGATTATTTCGGGAGCTCTTAAAGAAAATTCAAACCTCCCTGTTTTGCGGAACGTTCTTATTGAGACTCACAACGGAAAGATTCGCCTCTCTTCGACCGATCTTGAGATAGCGATTACGCACTTTGCTTCCGCAAAAATTTTAGAGACAGGCGCAACAACGATTCCGTTTGGAGTTTTGTCGCATATCGTGAATAATTTATTATTTGAACGGATAAATATTGAACTGATTAAAACGGCGGTTTTAATCAGCACGGACAACTACAAAGCAAAAATAACAACAACCCCCAAAGACGAATTTCCAATCATCCCCGAAATACAAAACAGAAAACAAACATTCACATTCGATACACAGCAGTTTATTGACGCTCTCTCCTCGGTTGTGTCGGCATGTCAGGTTTCTGATATCAGACCGGAACTATCCGGTATATTTTTCTCTTACAAAACAAACACCATAAAAATGGCAGCAACCGACAGCTTTCGTTTAGCCGAAAGGACAATAGAAGAAAAACAATTCAGCGTTGATGGTGATGAGGTTCTCTCATGTATTATTCCGCTCAGAACCATTCACGAGGTTATTCGGATCTTTTCTGGTTCAAAAGAGAACAAAATTCATCTCGTGTTTGAAAATCATCAGGCGCTGTTTGAAACGGAATACACAAGCATTATTTCTCGACTCATTGAAGGGAAATTTCCAAGCTACGAACTTATCATTCCTCAACACTTTGAAACCGAAGCCGAATTTGAAAAAGAGAACCTCATCTCAGCGCTGAAACTGTCAAGCTCGCTGTCAAATAAACTCCATGAGGTCAAGTTTACAACCGATCAATCAATGAAGAGCATACGAGTGTTTTCGGCAAGCCAGGAATTCGGTGAGAGTGAATATATGCTGCCGGCGAAAATAAAAGGACAACCAACTAACATAACATTCAACTGGAGATTTGTGTTGGATGGACTCAGAAACATCAAAACCGAGAAGGTTACCATCGGACTTAACGGGGAGGAGAAACCAAGCATGCTCCGATCAAGCGAAGATCGTTTATACTTCTACATCATTATGCCCATCAAATCCTCATAGAGCGTAAACAAAAACAACAAAACACCCGCCGGCCGGCGGGTGTTTTTTGAAGGGCTAGAAAAGAGGCGGTGATGGGAAAAAAGTCGGCAACAGAGGCGACGTTCTATTATATTCTATAAAGAAGTTCGGAATATTTTTCTTTGCCCACTCTAAAATAGGAACTTCCCAATTTTGGAACTGGGGATCGGACGCGGGATTAAAATCAGAAGACTGCTCGATGGTCGGGTTGTTTTTGTCGAGGTAGTAGAGAATGGTGTGAATATGAGAAGAAATCACGTCATTGACGGTCAGCGGAATGATATACTGGCCGTTTAACATGGGTCGTTGTGACGATGGAAATTCAGCTCGCGCGAAGACCTCCGGCGGATAGTTATAAATAATCTCTTTCATAAAAGCATTCCACATAGGAATGGCGGCCAAAATACTCCCTCCTTGCCGCTCCATTGGTTTGTAGTTGCTGTTGCCGGCCCACACTCCCGCTACGATAAAAGGCGTGTATCCGACAACCCACGCATCGCGGTAGTCATTGGTAGTCCCTGTTTTTAGTGCGACCTCGTATCCCTCGAACGTTGTAAGTCCCAAACTTGCCTGAAAAAGCCCCGCTCGCAACCCGACGTCGGAGAGAATATTGTTGATCAGTCGGGTGTAGTACGGCTCAACCACTTGCAGCGCGGCATCTTTGTATTCTTCCAATATATTTCCGGACAAATCTTCGATTTTAAGGATGTATGTTTGGGTATGTTTGATACCGTCTTGTGAGAAGATTGAGTATGCGTTGACCAAATCAACCAACTTCACGGCTCCTCCGCCCAACACCAGCGACAGACCGTATTCGGAGGGCTTTTCAAGGGTGGTAATGCCCATGGTTTGGGCGAGTTTGATGGTGTTCTCGAGCCCCGCAAGGTACAGAGTCTTTACTGACGGTACGTTTATGGACTGTGCAAGCCCTTGCTTGAGCGAAACGGGCCCTCGAAAAGTATCGTCGAAGTTATGCGGATGAAAACACGACTTGTCGGTATTGTTAAAGTCGACAATAAGGGGACAGTTCGGGTTGTTTGGCACGAATTCGGTTGGAACATCAAACTCGACGGTGTCGGGTGTGTATCCTTTTATAAATGCGGCAAGGTATGCGAACGGCTTGAATGCAGAACCCGGATGCCGAAGCCCCTGAGCGGCAACATTGAACTGTCCATTAATGGCGCTGTCAAAGTAATCCGCAGACCCTACGAGCGTAAGAATCTGACCCGTTTTAGGATCCTGAACAACCATGGCGGCATTCTCTCCTTTGTATAACTCTTTGTTGCGTGCCGCTCCCTGCGTGACCGCTGTTTGAGCTTTCTCCTGCAGATTCCAGTCAAGCGTTGTGGTCACTTTTAATCCACCCCCCTCGACCAACTCGCGGCCGTAACGATTCTCCAGGTACTCTTTGACCATCATAACGAAATGAGGAGCTTTGATTGATCCCAATGTTGGTTTGGCAAAGACAACCGATTCGCGTGTGGCGCGCGCGTACTCTTCCTGGTCGATAAAGTTTAGCCGCTGCATTTGCAGCAGCACATAATCTTTGCGCGCCATCAGTTCTTCGATATGACTCCCCCACGGCGAATAGTACGAAGGAGCTTTCACCAAGCTTGCCAGGACCGCCGCTTCAGCGAGGGACAGCGAGGAAACGTCTTTTACGAAATATATCTGGGCAGCCGACTGAATTCCATACGCGTTGGAGCCATAGCTGACCTGATTGAGATACAAAGTCAGAATTTCGTCTTTGGTGTACCGTTGCTCGATCCAGTATGCGAGAACCAGTTCTTTAAGCTTGCGTTTGATGGTTTTTTCGGGCGAGAGAAATACGTTTTTTGCCAGTTGTTGGGTAATGGTTGAACCGCCCTGTGCGGCGGTGCCGCTCCGCAGGTTTACGAACAGCGCCCGGATAATGGCACGTACGTCAAAGGCTTTATGCGTATAGAAGTTTTGATCTTCAATCGCAATCGTTGCCTGCTTTGCATACAAGGGGATTTGGTCGGATGTGACCACGGTTCTGTTTTGTTCTCCGTGTATCTCATACAAAAGCACTTGACCGGTTCGGTCGTATATTTTCGTTGATTGTGTCGGCTTTATGTCGCTGATTTTCTCCGGTCGGGGAAGTTCTTTGGTAATGGAAACGACAGTTAACGAAAGCCAAATACCGCCGATCAACAAGACGACGACAAATCCCAAAACCAGACGCTTCCATAAAACTCTTCGGCGGCTCATACCGGCTTTATTCTTCCAAAAATGTGTTCGTGGAGCAAGCGATGTATAAGTTCTGGGCGGCAACAATAAAAAACCCGCCGTCAGGCGGGTTTTTTGTATCACTCCTCATCCGGCTCCACTTTCTCTTCTTCTACCACCCCGAGCTCTTCCTCGTCCCCTTCTTCGATGCCCTCGATAAGGTCCTCCTCTTCTTCATCTTCTTTCTCTTTGGATTCCTGCGTGTCGCCCCCTGCATCATCGCCCTCATCGGCGCGCGCATAGACGATCGGAGAGGAATATACGTCAAGTGTTGTCATTGTCATACACAGTTTCTGGCAACGACCTTTGGTTATTAATTGGCGCGAAGAACAATGTTGATTGATAAACTATAAAAGATGCGTCAAAAGAGTCAAGAAAGTTTTTCACAGCCCTGCTATAAACCCGGCCTCATCCTGGTGACGGATTTTTGTATGCACAACATAACCGGTTACCAGTGCGGTTGCAAGCGCATCAAATACGTCGTCATGAGCCCGGAGCGCTTTTGGAAGTTTCAGTTCCTGCCGCACGGCCTTTTCTACGCTCTTTTTATCTGCTCGTCCCCATCCCGTCAATCCCTGTTTCACTTCGAGAGGTGTAAGTTCCCGCATAGGAATTCTTTTTTGCTGGACGCATAAAATGAGCACGCCGCGCGCCTGCGAAACTTCGGTGGCAGTCTTGAGGTTTTTAGAGAAGTACAACCTTTCAATACCAACAATGTCTGGTTTGTGTTGTTCCAGGACTCTGCGGAACGATTCGTACAAATCGACCAGCAATTCGTTCTTATTCCGCGCCGCCGTCTGGACAATCCCGCCGTCGATGTAATAACTGCGGGAGCGAGAGAATTCAATAACGCCGTATCCGGCTCGCGTACTTCCCGGATCGATACCAAGGATAATCATAAGAAATAAATCGGTCGTTGCCTACTGCCTACCGTTCATTAAGTGCCGCGCTGGTGTAAATTTCATCAACATCGTCATGATTATCGAGCGCTTCCATAAACGCAAGCAGTTTTTCCTCTGCTGTTTTCGAAATGTGTTGCGGGAACTTCGCTCTCCACTCATATTCATTGATGTCCGGTTCAAACGCCCACATCACACTCCCGGGTTCCGCCCACTTAACATCGTGATCTTTGAGGATTTTTTTTATTTCAGCAACCGCCCTGTTTTTGTTATCGGTAGTGACTCGGATAATGAGCGCCACTCCTTCCGGACCGTATGCTTCAAGAGTAAGTTCTTCGAAACGCGATGCGTCATCTGACTTTTTAAGCGCCCGTTCGATATGGTCGTGTGGAACGTTGAATTTTCTGGCGCGCTCAACCGCAGTACGCAACGCCGAGTTGCTTTCGGGATTGTTGTCTTTTTTTGCCGCGATCGCAATCGCACGCAGGAGTTTTGAGAAAACCCGCGCTCGCTTTTTATCCGTAGCTTCCTTGCGGTGTTTTATATTTGCCCACTTGGAGTGACCGGACACAGAAAAGAAGAGGATGAAGAGTAAAAGGTAAAGAGGAAAGAACGGAACGCAGAAAAAATTGCGTTAGACAGCGGTTTTTTCACGAGAAAGCACTTCACGACAGTCGGGACAGAAAAGATTTCTCGCATCTTTAGCTTCCTGAAGTTCCTGTGCTTGCTTCGCGGTTCTTATTCCTTCATATAAGAGACGTTCGCATCGTTGGCAGCAAAATCTGACTTCGCGGACCTCCTTCTTTCGCTGTGGTTCAAAAGATTCTTTTACTCTTTCAGTCATGCAGTTGTTTGCTTTTTCTGTAAAAACTTCGACTTCGCGTGCAGTATATCATCCGCTGGACCGAGAGACCTATTGACATCTATATATTTTTATAGTGTTTTATTTGCGAATTGCAGTTTCTGAGAACGACGGATACTAAATCCAGTCGAAAACCGCTCTTCTTCAGGTTTGTATAATTGTTAGCATACCATTCGGCAATCCTCCTGAATTTTTTGATTTTTGAGGCACTCATTTGATCCTCTGGTATTATCCCATCGTCTTTCTGGGTATATTCTTGCCGGACTTTTCCCAACTTTTCCACACCATTGCCGGACTCCTGTGGATAATTTTCCGGACTCTCAGCCATATATCTGTTTTCGCCGCTCATTGTCTTAACTTCTACAAAAACCAAGGTTTTATCTGGTGATTTTGCCACTATGTCAATTTCTCCAAATTTTGTGCGGTAGTTTCTTTCAAGAATTTTATAACCGTTATTCACGAGATATCCACATGCAGTCTCTTCGCCTGTGGATCCAACGCTTTTTCTTTGTGTTTCCCTCATAAACAAGGTAATTCTACACCATCTGTCTATATAGAGGCATTGTCCCGAGCTTTGCCGGACTCACGATGTTTCACGTGAAACATCGTGAGTCCGGCAAGAAGTCTGGCAAGAGTCCGGCAAGCTGCCCCAGACATTGCCGGACTCAAATGTTTCACGTGAAACATTTTATCTCACTTTAGAGAGGTCGGAACACCAAAAATTGGGAAACCCCAGTATTTATGCGTTAGGTGAGTTGGCGCATGAATACTGGACCTTTTTGATGTTATGAGTTGATTCTAATTTTATCAAGTGTTTATGCGACAATTGAGTCTTTGCATAAACACTGGCGATTCCCTTTGCCGGACTTTTCCGGACTCTTGTAAACTCTTTGCCGGACTCCTGCGGAACAAAGCGAATGAAAACTGCTTGGGGTTTTTGTGCGTGCCGAGAGGATCGAACCTCCAACCTACTCGGTGTCCTGCTCAAAGTGGGCGATGCAGGACTTGAACCTGCGACCTTCTCGGTGTAAACGAGACGCTCTAGCCAACTGAGCTAATCGCCCACTTTGAGCAGGATTGCGGTTTGTTCCCGAAACTATGGAAGATTTTGGACAAACTGGGAATAAACGAGACACTCTGCCGCTGCCTGCCCGCCATAGCTTAGCGGCGGCGGGAGCTAAGCGCGCAGACAAACCTTCCAGTAACTCTATAGGCTCTGCGGGTGCTCTGTCAAAGATTCTGCGTGTCCTTGGTGGGTTGTGAGATATTCCCGTTGAGGAAGTGTCGCCGGACAATCTTACGCGCGTAGAGCTGGACAACAACAACAAGCGCCAGTACACCCGCAGCCATCAACCCCGCGTACTCAATGCGTTGGCGAAACAGCGCTGTCTGGTCGGCAAACACGTAGCCGATTGAGGTGAGTACCAACGCCCACACGAGCGACGCGGGAATCGAGGCTCGCACGAGGCGCCAGAGTTCTGTGCGGACGTAACCGGCGGAAACCAATACGACCCGGTTAACATTCCATATGAATTTGGAGAAAAACACAGCAATACCGGTGACCGGCCTCAGTCGTTCCAGCACGCGATCTACCTTACTGAAGTCAAAAAAGAGATAGCGGGTTTTTTTGATGGCGCCCAGATGCCTGCCGATGTACCAAAAGAGGATATCGTGCGCCACGCTTCCCAGAAACCCCAGCAGAAAAACGACGCCGAAGTTTACATATCCCTCTTGAGCCAGCGCTCCGAACAGGAGGAGCGTAACCATCATCTCGGCAACGGTTCCGATAACAATTGCCGGATAGACAATGAGAGGATACGCGGCGATGAAAAGATGGAGCCAGTTCATACACCTGTTTTTGTATAACCGGTCGGCGCGGCCCTCTTCCGTCCCGACGAGTCAGGACTTCAGACGGGCAAGCAGGATTCGAACCTGCGACCCGCCGTGTACCCGCCTGCCGGAGCCAACGTGGGCCAGGAAGGGATCGAACCTTCGACTTCTGTCTTATAAGGACAGCGTTCTACCACTGAACTACTGGCCCTCCTTTACAGTACGGCGGGCAGGTAAGACGGCTGCTCTACCACTGCCTGCCCGCCATAGCTTTCCCAGTCTTTGTAGCCGAAGCTACTCCGGCGGAGTAGACAGCGACGGCGGGGGCTACGCGCCGCAGAAACATTGTCCGCCAGAGGTATATCACATCCCGCTTAGCCCCTCAAGCGCTTACCGGAACGAGTTTGAACCTCTTCATCAACGCGTCAAATTCATCACGCTCGAGCGTTTCTTTCTCTACGAGTGTCGTGGCGATGGCATCCAGCGTGGTGCGGCGCTTTCGGATGATGTTTTTCGCCAGCAGGTACGCACGCTGAACGAAGCGTTCAACCTCCTTATCGATTGCAAGTGCCGTTTCGTCCGAATAGTTCCTTTCGGTTGCGATTTCGCGACCCAAGAAAATCAACTCCTGGGTTTTTCCGAAGGTAATAGGTCCGAGTTTTTCACTCATGCCGTACTTGGTAACCAGTTTGCGCGCAATCTCGGACGCCATTGCGAGGTCATTTGAACCGCCAGTGCTGATGTCTTTGAATACTATCTCCTCGGCGGCGTATCCCCCGAACGCCACCGCAAGATCACCGACGAATTGTTTGCGCGTGCGAATGTACGTTTCTTTTTCGGGAAGTTTGAGCGTATAGCCGCCGGCTCTCCCGCGCGCAACGATAGAGACCTTGTGCACGGGATCGGCTCCCTTGATGCTTGCGGCCACCAGCGCGTGTCCCGCTTCGTGGTAGGCGGTCACCTTTTTCTCCTCTGGAGTCAGCACGCGTGACCGCCGCTCGGGTCCCAGGAGCACTTTTTCAATCGCCTCGTATAAATCTGCCTGCTCGGCAGCTTTTTTATTCTTGCGCGCCGCAAGTATAACTCCTTCATTCATTAGATTTTCAAGGTCAGCGCCGGAAAACCCGGGTGTGCGCACTGCAATGTGACGCAGGTTAACGTCCTTTGACAGTTGTTTGTTGCGTGCATGTATTTTTAAAATTGCCTCGCGGTCGTTGATGTCAGGAAAATCAAGAATCACCCGTCGATCGAATCGCCCGGGTCGCAACAGCGCCTGATCCAGGATGTCGGGGCGGTTGGTAGCCGCGAGCACCACCACGCGCGTGTCTTTTTCGAACCCGTCCATCTCAACAAGGATTTGATTAAGCGTCTGTTCGCGCTCGTCGTGTCCGCCACCAAGGCCCGCGCCTCGTTCACGCCCGACCGCGTCAATTTCATCAATAAACAGGATGGAGGGAGCGGCTCGTTTTGCGGTTGAAAATGAGTCGCGGGTGCGCGATGCTCCCACGCCCACGAACATCTCTACGAACTCTGAGGCAGAGATGTGAAAAAACGGAACGTTTGCCTCACCCGCAACAGCGCGTGCAAGCAGTGTTTTCCCGGTTCCCGGCGGCCCCATTAAAAGAACCCCGCGTGGAATCTGTGCTCCCAGGTCGGAGTATTTTTTGGGGTTTCGCAAAAAATCTACCACTTCCAAAAGTTCCTGTTTTGGTTCCTCAAGTCCCGCTACGTCGGCGAACGTGATGCGGTTTTTGAGAGGAGCGAACAGGCGGAGGTTTGACTTGCCGAATGAGAACGCCTGACTTGCGCCTGCCCGCGCCTGCCGAAACGTCCACCAGAAAAACGCCCCAATGACAATCAGCGGAATCAGCGTGGGGAGAAGAATCCCCGCCCAAAATTTCCATCCCGATTCGTTTTTAACCTCAAGCGGCACCCCTGCAAGCGCCTCACCGGAAACACCGTAGCGCGACAGAGTTTCGGACAGCCCTGCCTCAGCTTCTTTTTGGGTCGTCACCGTCGTGTTGTTTTTGAGTTTCGCTTCGACGGTGTCTCCCGAAACCGTGATGTGCTCAACCTCTCCGGCGCTGATCTTGAGCGCGAGCTCGCTTAACGGTATTGCCTGGGACTTTTGCCCTTCAAGCGAATACAGCGACGCGAAAAAGAAGACGATCGCGATGAACAGAAAAATGACAACGAAAAGGTTTTTGAAAAGCCCGAGCCTCATAGGTGGATAAAGTCGGGGACAGTATAGGGCATTGTGGTGAGGCAATCAACTGGGAGCGCGGACAGAAAGCCGCATAGTGTAAACCGAATACGGAAATACTAACTGCGAAATATCTGGTCTACTCCCTCACTTTTTCAGCTTCAGGATAATCCTCTTCTCTTCCGGTTTGAATTGGGAAACGACGAACACGTGTTCCTTTTCCTCTCCAATCGTTTCGCGCATTGCCTCCTGACTCTCAAACTCACTGATGTGAATCAATCCCTGCAGGTCGTGTCCCAGCGCAATAAGTGCGCCGAACGGGTTATACCGTGCCACCGTCCCTTTTATTTCCTGCCCTTCGGCGAAATACTGTCCCGCGCTGTCCCATGGATTGGGTTTTAGTGCCTTAAACGAGAGCGACACCCGCCCATCTTTTATTTCGATGATTTTTGCTTTCATCGCATCATCCACTTTCACCACCTCTTTGGGCGATTCAATCAGTTTGTGGTCGATTTCGGAGATGTGCACCAGTCCCTCAACCTGCGGGTCATCCACGAATCGCACAAACACCCCGAAATCCGCAACGCCCGACACCACTACCTCCACAGCATCTCCGATCTGGTACTTGGCAAGCGATTTTTTGACGCTCTCGTCAGTCACTTCCCGCTCGGAAAGGATCAATTTGTCGTTTTTGGGATTAAAGTCCAATACCTTCACCTTCAAATCCTGCCCCACGAATTTTTGTAATGCTTCGAAAATCTTTCGCTTGTCGGCGTCGGGAACATGAGGATAGTGTTCCGCCGAAAGCTGCGAGACGGGAATAAACGCCTTTGTGCCCCCCACCGACGCTAAAAGACCCCCGGAGTTTGCTGCTTTGATCTTAACCTCAAATGCTTCGTCGCTGTCCTTAAGTCGTCTGATTTCTTCCCAACTCTGTTGTTCAATGGCTTTGACCAGCGAGAGCTCAACAAATCCTTCTTCATTTTCCGGCTCGACAATGGTAACGGTCGCAACTTGTCCGGGAGAAAGTTTTTTAATGATGTCGCGGGCGGCCAAGAACTCGGCTCCATACACAATACCGGTACCGCGATCTTTGATGTTAAAATACGCCGTCTGCTCTTTGATATCCAGGAGCGTCGCCTCAATCGCATCTCCTTCCTTGAGCGGCGTGGTCAGGTCGGGATTGTTTTTGAGCACCGCGTAGAGCGGATTGGCGCGTTTTGATTCGTCGGTTGTCTTGATTTTCACGGAATAAAAAAGTACCGGTTTACTCGTAATAGCACTTCATGCTGCCGATACACAACACACAAACGCTGCGATATCGTACAGAAAAAGCGGTTGCAAATCAAGCCTGTCAGCGCTATACTATAGAAGAAAGCAGGCGCACTGCAGCTTTCAAATGTTCCGCACGAACATTCTTTTTTTGTCAGCTGCCTGCTTCACTGTAAATTTCAGAGAGCGCACTGTTGTTTTTCTTATGATTATCACCTGGTACGGGGAAGGGTGTTTCAAGATCCAAAACGGCGACGACGTGGTATTGACCGATGCCCCTCCGAAAGATTCCGGAATCGTTGCGCCGCGCATCACGCCGCTGGTCTATATCCAAACCATCGGCGCTTGGCAGAGCGCCGCGGGCCCCTCTGTACAAGAACGGGCAACGTTTGTGATAAACGGTGCCGGCGAGTATGACATTCACGGCATTAAAATCAAGGGGTTTCAGCTTGCGGAAGAGTCCTCTCCGAAGTTTTTTAAAACCATCTACACCGTTCTGTGGGATACCATTACCCTGGGACTTTTGGGGCATCTTTCGGGAGATATTTCACTGGCAACGCTAGAGAGTTTTGAGGAGCTTGACGTTCTCATGGGCCCCGGTAGCGGCTCTCCGTTCATTGCTCAGGACAAGATTGCGAAGCTGGTCAAACGGCTTAACCCGAAGATTTTTATTCCCTCTTTTGTTGCAACCAAGGGGCTTGTGCGCAAAGCGGCGCCGGTCAAGGAGCTAGTTACTCAGTTTAACGGAGACGCAGAGAGTGCCGAGGAGAAATTCGTGTTCAAAAAGAAAGACTTGGACGCGATCAAGAAAACGAAAATCGTATGCCTGCATCCATAAAAAAAGCAGTTAATGCAATCCGATACGGCACTCTCACCCACCGCCGCAAGTGGTTTGTCGGCATAGTGATTGTCGCGTGTGCGTTTGTAGTTGCATTATGGGTGTTGTTTGTAAAGCTGGCCTCTCCGTTTTCTCAGTCGCAAACCGCCCAGCCGGAGCATAACAGAATACAGGAATTTCTGTCGGTTATTCGCGGCACCTTCAGTTCTGCGGGACAGCAAACGCAAGACCTGCTCTCGCAAGGCGCGTCGGTGGTCGACAAGATTCAGAGCGGCATTGTCACGGGCGAGCGACAGGTGCAGCAGTAACGTGCGTGTATGACGAAAGAGAAACGTCACCATATATCGCCTGAATCTCCCTCGCCGCGTGTGCCGCTGGCACGAACTGAAATCACGCAGGAACTTGAGCGTTCGTACTTGGACTATGCGATGTCGGTTATCGTTGCGCGGGCGCTTCCAGACGTCCGCGACGGTCTCAAGCCGGTACATCGCAGGATTTTGTGGGCGATGTGGGATTCGGGGTTGCTGCATAACACGAAGTACCGCAAGTCCGCAAACGTGGTCGGAGAAGTGTTGGGGCGATACCACCCGCATGGAGACACATCGGTGTACGACGCAATGGTCCGCATGGCACAGGACTTCTCTTTGCGCTACCCATTGATTGACGGACAGGGAAACTGGGGCTCTGTCGATGGGGATAACGCTGCAGCGATGCGTTACACCGAGACGCGACTGGCGCGCATTGCAAGCGAGCTTCTTGCCGATATTGAAAAAGACACCGTTGATTTCGTCCCTAACTATGATGCGACGCGGAAGGAACCGCGGGTGCTGCCGGCAAAACTCCCCAATCTGCTCTTAAACGGCACCGTGGGTATTGCGGTGGGAATGGCAACCGATATTCCGCCGCACAATCTTGGCGAAGTTGTTGATGCACTGTTCTATCTTATTAAGAATCCGGATGCTACAACCCATGAGTTGCTGCAGTACATCCAAGGGCCTGATTTTCCCACCGGCGGCATTATTTACGACACGAAAAACATTGCCGAAGCATATGCAACCGGCCAAGGTTCCATCACCTGCCGCGCCAGAGCCGAGGTCGTTGAGCGAAAGCCGGGGCACTATGCGATTGTGGTATCCGAGATTCCTTACCGCGTCAATAAATCTGAGCTGATTCAAAAAATTGCACAACTTGCCAACGAGAAAAGACTCGCGGGCATCAAAGATCTTCGGGATGAGAGCGACAAGGACGGATTGTCCGTGGTTATCGAACTTAAAGGAGACACTCCACCCCAGAAAGTGCTCAACCAGCTCTACAAACACACGGAACTTCAGAAGGACTTTCATATGAATATGATCGCGCTGGTAGGAGGTCTGCAGCCGCAGCTTTTGTCACTCAAAGATATCCTGGAACAGTACCTTGAGCACCGCATTGTTGTCGTGCGCCGGCGCACCGCGTTTGACCTGGCACGTGCAAAGGAGCGGGCGCATATTCTTGAGGGCCTTTCCAAGGCGCTGGATCACATCGATGCGGTGATTGCAACTATCAAGAAATCGCGCGACCGCGATGACGCACACACAAACCTTGTCAAGAAATTTAGATTCACCGAGGTACAGGCAACGGCGATTCTCGAGATGAAGCTGCAGACGCTCGCCTCGCTTGAACGAAAGAAGATTAATGAAGAGCTTGGCCAGAAACGGAAACTCATCACGGAACTTGAGGCGATTCTTGCTTCTCCCAAAAAAATAACAGGAGTCATCGAGCGCGAGCTTAGCGATGTGAAAGAACGTTATGCTGACCCGCGCCGGACGCAGGTGGTAAAAACAGCGCTCGCTGAATTCAAAGAGGAAGATCTTGTGCCGCAGGAAGAAGCGATCATCACGCTCTCGGCCGAAGGGTACATAAAACGTCTCAGCCCCGCCGCGTTCCGGCTCCAGAATCGCGGCGGCAAGGGTCTTATGGGTTCGGAGGTGCGGGAGGACGACTTCCTGACGCACCTTGCACATGCGGACACCCATGACAGCATTCTGTTTTTCACCGACAGCGGCAAGGTGTTTCAGACCAAGGTGTATGAGATTCCGCAGGGAACACGTACCGCAAAAGGAAAGATCATCCATAACTTTCTGGACATTCCGCCGGATGAGAAAATCCGCGCAATGGTTTCATACAACCAAAAATCTCAGGAGACGCGATATCTGGTTATGGTTACGGCTCAGGGATTGGTCAAAAAAACAGCGCGCGAAGATTTCACAAACGTGCGCCGTTCGGGCATTATTGCCATTTCGCTCAAAAAAGATGACGCATTGCGCGCGGTCCTCCCTACCTCCGGCAGAGATGAAGTGCTGGCGGTCACCGCCAGCGGCCAGGCGATACGGTTCAAAGAATCGGACCTTCGTTCAATAAGCAGGGCGGCTGCGGGAGTGCGGGGTATGAAGCTTAAGAGCGGCGATGCGGTGGTATCGGCCGATGTTATTCGGGGAGAGCAGAAGAACAACAAGGTGCTGGTGATGAGCGCAAATGGATTTGCCAAGCAGACGTCATTGCGGGAGTACAAGGTGCAAGCGCGCGGCGGGCAGGGTATTCGCACCGCAAAAATCACACCCAAAACAGGCGCAGTTGTTTCATGCCGGATTATCGGAGACGAGGAAGAGGCGATCGTATTGTCCGCAAAGGGTCAGGTGATAAAAACGCGACTCTCTGATATCAGAGAGAGCGCTCGCGCCACCAGCGGAGTGCGAGTGATGCGCTTAAGTGAGGGTGATTCCATCGTTGCAATCACATGCGTGTGATGTGTTTTTAGATCGCAGGTCAAAAGCGAGAAACGGGGATTGAAAAAATGTCCAGGAATTCACGATCGTGAATTCCTGGACATTTTCAGTTTCCCTATCAAGCCGTTTTTCAGTAAACCACCTTCCCGTTTTCTTTGTTCTCCTTGTATTGCCTTTGTTGCACTTGCGCGGGATAATTACCATATATGCGTCTGACGCACCAGCAGATCATTGTCGTCGGTGTGATCGGCGTTATTGTTGTTGTGCTGGTGCTGGGGTTTATGGGGGTTATCCCGGGCATCAAAAAGAGCGGGGTCGAACAGGACCCCAATTTTCCCCAGGAGGCGGTGAAGCTTACGATATGGGGGGTTGACCTGACCGGCAAAGAGCGTCAGGCGTTTATTGAGATCGCCAAGTCGTATGAGGCACTGCACAAGAACGTCAAGGCGTCCTACACCGGTTTTGCGTCGTTTGAACAATTTGAGCAGGCGCTGATTGACGCGTTCGCCGAAGGCACGGGACCGGACGCGTTCATGATTGACAGCACCTGGGTCCCCAAACACAAAGGCAAGATGCTCCCCGCCGACCCGCGGCTGGCAACCGCAGCAACCGCCCAAACACTCTTTCCGGACGTAGTGACGAAGGATTTTGTAGCGGACGGGCAATTGTACGCGCTGCCGCTTGATATGGACGGTCTTGCGCTCATCTACAATAAAGACATGTTCAACGCCCGCTCAATTCTGTACGCTCCCCAAACATGGGAGGACGTGCTCTCGGTGATTCCCAAATTGCGCATGATGGAAGGTGCAAAGCAGGTCAAGCGGGCCGCGCTTGCGCTGGGCGGTGCGCGCAACGTGGCTGCAATGCCGGACATCTTAAGCGCGCTAATGCTTCAAAACGGCTCGGCCATCAATACAAAGGAAGGAGGAGTGCGTCTTGACGGTCCTGCACAGCAGGCGGTGACGTTCTACATGCAGTTTGCCGATCCTATCAACGTGTACTATACGTGGCACGAGGGACTTGAGGGTTCACGCGAAGCGTTTGCGAGTGAGCGCGTGGCGATGATTGTGGACTATGCGGCGGCGCTTCTGAACATTCGCAACAGGAACTCATTTCTTAACATCGGCGTCGCTCCTCTGCCGCAGGTCAACGCCGATCGTCCTATCAGTTTTGCGCGCTATCAGGGTCTTGCGGTGTCCCGCCAGACGCGGCAGCCCTATGTGGCGTGGGATTTCGTTCGGTTTATTACCACCCAGCCGGCAAACAGTCAGATGTATCTTACCGCCACCGGGCAGTTACCGGCGCTCAAGAGCATGATTAACACGCGGCTCGGAGAAGAAAAAGGATCGTTTTTGCAGGGAGCGCTGATCGCAAAAACGTGGCAGCAGGCGGACAGCGATGCGACCAAAGACATTTTTGAGACTATGATTCTTGACATTGCCGCCGGTCGGGTCGACGTTTCGCGCGCGGTACGCGCCGCGGAAAGTCAGTTAAATCAGGTTCGGTAATATGAAACAGATACTCGCAGTAGCCATTATCGTAGCGGAGCTGGTTATTTTGCCTGCGGCGGTGTTTGCACTTGAGCCGCTGGTGCAGTGCGGAAATGAAATCGACCCCAACAGTCCAAACATAAGTCAGTTCTGCAAATACACCGACCTTATCGGTCCGGGAGGACTTGTCGATCGCGTGGTGCAATTTGCGCTGTTTTTCATTGCGGTGCCCGCGGCAGTTGCGGTCACCATCTACGGAGGATTCTTGCTGCTCACTTCGGGAGGAGACGAAGGGAGGATTTCAAAAGGCAAGTCGGTCATCAAGGCGGTGGCGTGGGGTCTTGCGATTTCATTCGGAGCGTTTTTGATAGTGAGAACGGTATTAACACTTCTCTTCTGATGAAAACACAATCGTTTGAATGATGAATTACATTCACAAAACGGGACCGGTTTTGCTATACTGGAAGGCGAACATGATAAAAGCGTTTCGGAGTGTTGCGGCTACACTTCTCGCCCTGCCGGCGCTTGTGCAGGCGCAGGGTAATCAACCCACTATCCAACTGACCGATCCGACTGGCACGGGAACCTTTGCGGCACTCGCCAAAAAAATCGTCAGCTACCTCTGGCAAATTTCCCTTCCCATCATTGCGATTATGGTGCTTTGGGGAGGATTTTTATTCCTCACCGCAGGGGATGACATCTCAAAAGTGCAGAAGGCCAAGAATACGCTCAAATGGGCAGTTATCGGTACGGCGGTGATTTTGGTTGCGCAGGGAGTCGTTTATATTATTGGAGAGTTGTTCGGGGTCGAGAATGTAAATCAATTCATGAATTAGATTAGAGAATACTATGCATACGAGACTACTTTCCATTATTGTCCTGATGACCTTGGTTGTGTTCCCGATCGTAGCTTCTGCACAAGGCACAACGAATGAGCCTCCTGCACCTATCCAGGACTGGGCAGGCATTGTTAGAGTACTCCAGAAGGCTGTGGTGTGGATGTACGAAGCGTTTTTCATCATTGCGGTTGGATTCATCCTCTGGGCCGCATATCTGTTTTTGAGCGCCGGAGGCAATGAGCAGAAAGTTGAAGAAGCGAAGAAGCGCCTCATGAACGCCGTGATTGCGATTGTAATCGCGCTGGTGGCAAGCGGAGTTGCAAAGATTATACAAACCTTCCTTAAACCTTAAGAAGGGTGATGACTCTATGACAGCAGTGTCAGTAAGGCGAATGGCAGCTATTATATGGGTGGTTGCCCTATGCGCGACAGGCGTGCTTGCATTTACACCAGCGAGAACGCTTGCTCAGTCAGGGGACCTTGTATACCCTCTCAAGGAAGAAATACAATCGCCGGTTGAACAAGCGAGCCAGGTGCAGGAGAAATTCAAAGATGTCATCCGCTGGGTATACACGATGTTTTTTGTCCTTGCCGTTCTGTTCATTCTTTTGGCGGCGTACAACTATCTCTTGGGCGGACAGGACGAGAAGCGAATTGAGCTTGCAAAAAAACAGCTTACCTATGCGGTGGTCGCGATTATAGTAGCGTTATTGGCGGCTGGAGTAGCAGGGGTCGTGTATGATATTTTGACGAGTTAGTATGGAACTACGTACCGGAAAACTATTTGCCGTCGCACTTATTCTGGTGCCTCTGTTATTTGTGATCACGTCCCACGCCCGGGCTGTTGACCCCATCATTCCTTTTGCAGAGGAGTTCAATGCGCCAGTAGCGGTCCGCGCGAACGTTGAAGATATTATCAAAGACATTATCCGGTGGCTCTACACCATCTTTTTCCTTGCAGCGGTTTTCTTTATCTTACTGGCGGCGTACAATTTCATTGCCGGTGCCGGAGACGAAAACAGGCTTAAAAAGGCAAAAGACCAGCTTAAATACGCTGTCATCGCCATTGTTGTTGCGCTGGTGGCAAGCGGGGTGAGCATTATCATAAAATCATTTCTGTCGGGTGCCGCCTAGGCACAACTTTTGTGAGTGAGTAAGAATTTGTTCATATGAAAACCATCGCACGCACGTTTATGATATTTACCGCTCTGGCGGTAGCATTCCCTGCTACTTCTGCGCTGGCGACGATTCAGGCAGAAGGACCCGAAGCGGCAGACATTCTTAACTCACCAGTCAAGGATGTCACTACCATCCAGCAGATATTCATCAACATCATCGGGTGGATATACACGGTGTTTTTTGCCGTTGCGGTGCTGTTCATTCTCTTGGCGGCGTATAATTTTGTCACTAGTTCGGGTAGTGAAGATAAGGTTTCACTTGCAAAGAACCAACTCAAATATGCCGTCATCGCCATCGTGGTTGCGTTGGTGGCAAGCGGGGTGTCGGTGGTGGTTGAACGATTTCTCTGGTCGCGCGGGTATTTCTAACGCTTTGACACTTCTGGAAGCCGTACGGTATACTGAGTCCGTACCTAAAACCTAAAAAGGTCGCAGAAATACATTGCAATCTATGAAAAAAATCCTTGCATCAGCCGCGCTGGCCGTCATCTTGGGAGCACTGGTGCTCACCCCTGCGCTTGCGCAATATGCGCCTGGCCAGCCTCCATCAGGGCAGCAGCCCGCAGTACCAATTACGGGCGAGCAGAGCGTCTCGGGGTGGGTCCTAATCTTCGTGACTGCTGTGCGGTGGGTCTACACCATTCTGTTCATCCTTGCGGTCCTTTTCATCCTTCTTGCTGCGTATAACTTTGTCACCAGCAAGGGAGATCCTGAGAAAGTATCCACGGCGCGCAAACAAGTGCTGTGGGCGGTTATCGGTGTCGCGGTTGGATTGCTTGCGTGGACAATCGTGCGGCTTGTGGAAACCTCGATATCAGGAGGCCTCGCGACATAAAACGCATTAGCTAGGTTCCGAAACGAAAAGAGGAAAGGCCCGACGTGTGCGCCGGGCCTTTTGGTTATTCGAGTACTACACAGGGTTCGTTCGGGGGAGAACATACTCCCAGTTCTCCCCGTCCCGGTGGGTGACGATTGTCACCTCCACCCTTTCTCCGGTCAGGCTCTTGAGCCTGAACCGGGGAATTTTGGGGAGATTGTAGGTTGTCACTCCCCTGCAGATTTCGTCTGGCTTATGCCCGTTGTACAGGATTTGGACACACTGCCCCTCTAACTCTGGGACAATAGTCCACCCCACTCCAGCGATTCGCGGGGTGCAGATCTCCTCGGAGACGTTAGCACCTGACACCACTGAGATGTGGTTGTCGTAGAGCCCTAACTTGACGTCACAGGGAAGCTCTGTCGGCACCGGCGTGGGAGCAGGCACAACAGGTGGTGCGAGTTGCCTCAGGGCAACAGCTTCTCTGGGCGTTTTCGCGGGACGCATGCCAATCTCGTGATAGATCCAGAGCCCCGCTGTCAACGTTACTAGGACAACAGAGACCCAGCGCAGCGCCTTCTTGAAACGGATCTCGCTGGTCATGACGCACCTCCCTTACCGAGGCTCCCGAGTGCCGCCAGCAGAGCAGCTCTAACATCAGCAATCTCGCTTGAGGCGCGGAGCGTGATGATGTGCTCGGTACCTTTCTTGGTCTCGGCACGGAAGTCAGCGCCAAGCTTGTCAAGCGAGAGTCCCAAAAGCTTCAGGTATTCGATGAGCTTCTGGGGGTTGGCGATTGCTTCCTCGGGGACGCCTATGTCCTTGAGGTAGGTGATGATGCGTCTGGACACCGTGCCTGCCTCGATAACCTGCGCTTTCCGCTGCTGATCTTCGGTGGCGATCAGCTTAAGTGCTTCCGCCAGCGCGTCGGAGGGATCGATTCTGGTGATATTGAGCCTGCGGATCACCAGACCGATGCCCGATACGTGGAAGTCACCTTGGCCGCAATCGAGCTCTGACCACGCCAGTTGTGTTTTCACCTTCTCCTTCTGTTGTTCCTCTGACATCTCCCCCCACTTGAGATGATCTCCATTTTCATTGCGGGGGATTTCCTGCCCGGAGAGCTTGGCTACTATCATCCGTGCAAACTTCTCATGCATACGGATTGCCTCGTCCCACTTTTTGGGAGGCGACCCTGCGTCTGCGGCGAATCCGCGGACTGCTTCGGCGAACATCCCCCTTAGTTGCTCTAGAGGATCTTCCACTTCCGCGTACACAACAAACTCACCCGGATCATCACTTGGCTGCGTGGTGATCTCCGCCGTTACCTTGATCTCTGCCTGATCGTCTGGTGTGAACACCTTGTCAATGACAATGGTGTCGGTCGTGCGCTTGCAGTCGAAGATGAGCAGATCCTCTGCGAAAGGCACCAGAAAGCAGATGCCCTCCCACGCCAATCTGCGAGTCCGCTTGTTGAAGATGCGGATGATGCCGCGGGTCGCCGTGTCGACAATCCGCGTGAACGGACCGAGCAGGGCGACGGCGAAGCACAGCAGAATGAGAGGAACCAGAAACGGGGGTGGACTGAGAAGAGTCCAAACACATAAAGTCACCAGCACTGTGACCGAGACGTAGACCAGTATGCCCGGGAGCATCCACAGTATACGCTTGGTCAGCGAGGGGCTAATCACGCGGAGTCCCTCTTCCCGCTGCCCTTTAAGAAGGGCCAGTAGTGATTTCTCCACGTTGATCGCTGACATCTTTTCTTCTCCTTTCAGGCTGTTAGCCTTTGTCGTTTGTTAAAGGACGTTTGGTTGTAGCATCTTGCTACGGGTATAATTATAACAGAAATGTTATATTTAGTCAAATTCTCTGCTATAGTTGCGGACCGGAAGCCTTTTGACTACTATACAAACACGGGCAGGTGGTGAAACGGCAGACACGCCAGTTTTAGGAGCTGGTGCCGCAAGGCGTGCGGGTTCAAGTCCCGCCCTGCCCACGGAATTGACTTACGACGAATGACTGACGACCGAAGACAAAAAATAAAACGTGGTAGACAGTGGGTCGCAGAGCGAAGACGGGGTACGGGCTACTGACTACACACCACTCTCATGCTCTACCTTCTCTACGGTCCCAACTCATATCTGCGGCGCAAAAAAATCACCCAGCTGGTTGAAACAAAACGGGTGCAGCACCCGACGCTGCGCGTCGAGCGTTTTTTTGTCGATGAAGAAGGAGAAGCAAACCGCCTCCATGAGTTCGTCGTCTCAAGAGACCTTTTCGGTTCTCTGTATAAACTTGCGGTTGTTGACGGGAGCGCTCATGCCCAGGACAAGAGCACTCTGATGCATGTTCTCGGGGTCGCAGAGAAAGATCGTAACATCATCCTCATTCTCAACGAGGAGACCCGACAGAAAAGTATACCCGTGACCGTTGCAGACCTTTTGAAAAAACTTGAGGTGCAGGAACAATACTTTTCAGAGACTCTCCGGGACAAGATGCCTTCGCTGGTATTTGCGGAGTGCAAAGAGCGAGGAATTGCGGTTGAGGCAAGTGCCGTCCGTGCACTATGCGCGCTATACGGTTCGGATACGGAAGGAGTGATGAATGAAATACAGAAACTCTCGTTTCTGGATGAGCCGGTTTCGCTTGATCTCTTGCGCCGCTTAGGCGGCTATGCGCAGGATCTTGTGTTGTTTGAGTTCTCGCGAATTATATTCGGACGCACCGGTGTGCGCGAGCGCTTGGGGGCATGGGAGCGGCTCCAACTGCAGCACACCGAGCCGCACCGCGTTTTTAACTACTGCGCTAAAGTAGCAACGCAGCGAGACGACGTTGAAAAAATCGCCCGTGCCGATATTTCCATCAAATCAGGGCGACTGGAATCCGAGCAGGCAATGTTGGCACTAGTGTTGGGCTGATGCCCGTTTCAAAAGGTTGCTTGCACGCGACTTGATGCGCGCGGCGGCGTTTTTTTTGATGTAGCCGCTCTTGGCAACTTTGTCGGCGACTTGATAAACCTTGGAGAGCAGTTGTTGAGCTGTGTCGAGATCTGAAGCGGCAACCGCTTTTCTGAATGCCTTGACGGCGGTCGCGAGCGCTTTTTGGCGCGCAAGGTTGCGCGTGCGGTGTCGGATACTTTGTCGCAGAGCTTTTTTTGCGGACCTGATGTTGGGCATATATGACGATCGAAGATGAACAGTCGGCGGCGAGTAAAAATGTACGGCAGTCATCGTATCAGGGGCGTGCTGTGAAGTCAATCACTTCTGCAGTATAATGCAAGATGATTGCTGACTGTGAATCGCTGTTCGCTAACCACTTATCGCAGATACGATGATTGATTCTGTCACTGGCACCGTCGTGCACAGCGGAGACGGATATGTTGTGCTTAAAACCGCCGGCATCGGGGTGAAGATTTTTTGTACCCACGATGCGGCACGACGACTGGCACGCAAGAAATCGGCGACATTGCGCTGCGTATTGTATCCGGACAACATCGAGCTCTACGGGTTTGAAAAAGAAGCAGAGCGCGCGCTCTTTGCACGGCTGCTGTCAGTATCAGGCGTGGGTCCCAAAAACGCTCTGCGCATCATGAATTCATGCAACGCCTGCGAGCTCGACGCCGCGGTTACATCTGGAAGAGCCGAGCGCGTCGCTCGTACATGCGGCGTGGGGACAAAAACCGCCGCGCGGCTCATCCTCGAAATGAGAGGAAAAATACACAGCGACGGTGTGTCAGATACGCCGGAGAATCGTTTTGAAGCGGAGGCAGCCAGCGCTCTGAAGAGACTGGGTTATAGCAAGAAAGAAATTACGACCGCTCTCTCTCAATTGCCCAAAAAACCAAAATCTCTTCAGCAGACAATCACAATCGCGCTCAAGAATCTTGCGCCGCCTCATCTTATGACACGCTAGGCGCTCCGGACACCATGCGCACATTTCTTAAACCGCTCTTCTCTCTCTACCACTGGTGCTGGGCGCTTGCGGGAGCATTGGCCTATCAGTTTCCGTCGCGGCACCTGAAAGTCATCGGTGTTACCGGCACCAAAGGAAAATCCACAACGCTTGCACTTCTGGCTCATATTCTTGAGCGGGCGGGGCACTCAACGGCGGTGCTCTCGTCTGTGTCGATGAAGGTCGGGCCGCACTCCGAACGCAACCGGACTGGAAACACCATGCCGGGTCGCCTGTTCATCCAGAAATTTCTCAAACAAGCAGCGGCAGCGCGATGTGAGTACGTGCTGCTTGAGGTCACTTCGCAGGGAATTCTGCAACACCGCCACCGGTTCATTGCGTGGGACAAGGCGGTTTTTCTGGATATCCACGCCGAGCACATTGAGGCGCACGGGTCCTTTGAGAACTATCTGGACTCCAAGGTTTCATTTTTCCGCTATGTAGCAAGCTCAGGTGAGAGAAAAAACCCGCAGTTTTTTGTGAATCAGTCGGACCCGTATGCTGACCATTTCATTCGCACGGCCAAAGAACACACGCTTATTCTTTTTTCGCCCGACGATGTCCAGAAGCTCGAAGGACTTTTAATTCCGGACACGCTGGAGGGCGCGTTCAATACCATTAATGTTGCGGCAGCTTTTGCGGTAGCACGCAGCGAAGGGGTCTCTTTAAGCACTGCCGTTGATGCCATCAACGGTTTCAGCGGTCTCGCCGGAAGAATGGAAGTTATCGCGCGCTCGCCATTTCGAATCGTGGTGGACTATGCACACACCCCCGATTCCTTGAGGGCGGTCTATGATCATCTGGTGGCAACGAACCCCGAAGGTGCGCGTCTCATCTGCGTACTGGGGTCCTGCGGCGGTGGCAGAGACAAATGGAAACGACCCGAGCTGGGGAAAATCACCGCCCAGAACTGCGATGCAGTTATTCTGACCAACGAAGACCCGTTTGACGAACCGCCGGAACAAATTATCGAAGACATTGCAGCCGGCTGCGCGCAAATTCAAAGCTCCAAGTCCGAAATTCTAAAAATTGTTGACAGAAAAGAGGCGATACAAAAAGCGATTACGCTAGCGCGCGAAGGCGACACGATAATAATCACCGGTAAAGGGGCCGAGGAATTCATCCGCGTAAAAGGCGGAAAGAAAGTTCCTTGGTCCGATGCGGAAGCGGTGAGGGAACTGATGGGGGATATAACGAAATGAAAAAGAGAGCCGACACAGGTCGGCCCTTCAGGAGAGCTAGATGCGGGAATTCACACTGACGCTTCCGAGGAGGGAAAAGCAAGAAGCGTTGCTGTCGGTTGAGGTTCTTGTGCTGCCTCGGGGCCCGGCGGCGGAGACGTTGCTGGTGGCGGCGGTTTTCTGATCGTGATAGGATCGCCGCTAAAGTCCAGGAGTTTCTGCGTGTAGCGCTCGCCGCGCTTTCTTCTGTACCGCCATGCCTTTTCTTTGGGCGGGCGAGCACCGATTTTGCGCCAACCGTCATCTAGAATCACTTCAGCTGCGGAGAGGGCAGCGATGCCTCTCCCATAAAGGAGCCCGAAGACACTACGGTCCTTGAGCGCCTTTATGGTGTTGTTGCGGTTAGGGGAAACACCGATTTTAAATCCCTCTCCCGATGCCGACCTTGACATCCGTATCTCGATATCAAGAAGCCATCCTTTCTTACGGAGGGAGCGCGGGACCTTGCCGCACTTCTTTTTGATAGTGTTGAAGGCCGCTTTCGCGACTCCCTTAAGCAGTCCGCGGACTCGCCGGTCCCTGAGCGCTCGGATTGCCTCCTCGCCCCTGACGAAAGACGGCGCACTGGAGATAGTTGCTTTGACGCCGATGTGCGGGCGCTGCTCGTACCGTATCTTGTCGCGCCAGGTGGGTTGGTAACACTCTGTGATCACCGGGAGGTAAACATAGAACACCACCGAGCCAAGGACAAACCCTCTCGCCGGTGCGGGCGGCACCGAAACAACGAGTTCTACTCTGTCAATCACGACCGGGTTATCGTAGTCCGGCCGGGCGCGCAGAAGTTCTGACGTTTGCTCCATCTCGTCCTCCTTGGTCGCTGGACCTAATTCTGGTTTTTATTCTGGCACCTTCGGCGCAGGAAGTTTTGAGACAAATTACCCGTGGTTGCTCCATAAATTATATCACAAGTGTAGTGACAAGGCAATACTTTGTGAAGTAGAAGAGCCGGCTCTGAGGTCAAACCTCTTAGGCCGGCTCTTTGGGAGCGATGGAGAGATATTGTTATTGTGTCGCGGTGGCAGCATCACGTTCAGGGAAAAGCAGTGGCTGCTCGTCGGCAGCGCGAGCCAGCATGTAGCGGTGCGCCGCTTCCCGTGCGGCATCGTTGATCGATTGCGCCAGCCGTCGCGCCTCTCGCTCCTCATCCTCGGTGAGCTTGGCGGCGTCTCCCCAGCTGCGCACCAGACGCGGCTTGCCTCCTTCAACTTAAGTTGACTGGAAGCGCACAGCTTTCTCGTTGCTGAGGTGAATGATGAAGCTTGTTACCAGGGGCTGGTGTTCCTCCATGCCTGCATCCTCCTTTCCGGTGTGTACGTTATCCCAGCATATATTCAAACCTCTCTCTGTTAAGTTTCAAAGAGCGTGCAGAATATGTATACTGCATACGACCGATAACTACCGTACCATGCGTTCCAACACAAATCGTGATGTACTTGAACAATCATCGAAGCTTCGGGCATCTTAAAGCGACCTGAGTAGTCTGAGTGCCGTATGAAATTGACGTTTGTCGGAGGAGCCGGTGAGGTAACCGGCGCCTGTTATCTTCTGGAAGACAAAAACGAGCGCATCCTCGTGGACTGCGGCATGCACCAAGGGGAAAAAAGTTGCGAGAAGAGAAACTTCGAGCCGTTCGGATTTGATCCCGCATCCATCTCCGCGCTTTTGGTTACGCACGCTCACATTGACCATATCGGTCGCATCCCGAAACTGGTCAAAGACGGTTTTTCGGGATTCGTTTACTCAACCGCTCCCACCAAAGACGTGATGCGCGAGGTGCTGACCGATGCGCACCATCTAATGGTGCAGGAACTGAGCAAAAACCAAGAACCGCTCTATAACCTTGAACACATTGAGCAAGCGCTGGAGCGATGGAGGGCGGTTTGCTATCGTAAGTCGTTTTCGATCGGGCGTTTTGCCGTCGAGTTCTACAACTCCGGTCACATCCTTGGCTCGGCTTCAATCAAGATAACCGCGTCGGGGAAGGTTATCGTCTTTTCTGGAGATTTGGGCAACATGCCCGCGCCGCTGGTGAAGGACACGGAGTACATCGAAGGGGCTGATTATGCGGTTATTGAGTCGGCATACGGCGGTCGCGTGCACGAGCCGATCGAGGAACGAGCGGGGGTTTTGGAGGATATGATTGAAGACACGGTTAAATCAAGCGGTACGCTCCTGATACCCGCATTTGCCATGGAACGTACACAGGAGCTTCTGTACGAACTCAACAAACTGGTGGAACAAGGGCGGATTCCCAAAGTCCCCATCTTTATTGATAGTCCGCTGGCGATTCATCTCACTGAGGTCTACAAGCGCTATGCGCAAGATCCCGAGTATTTTGACGAGGAAACCATCGCAGCAGTGAAGCGAGGCGAGCAAATTTTCAACTTTCCGGGCCTTCGATTCACGCTGACGGTTGAAGAATCGAAAGAGATTAATAGCATCCCGCCGCCCAAAGTTGTCATTGCCGGCTCCGGTATGTCCACCGGCGGGCGGGTTCTGCACCATGAAGTGCGGTACCTTCCGGATCCCAACAGTATGATTTTCTTCGTGGGATTTCAGGCAAAAGGATCATTGGGGCGCCGGATCTTGGATGGAGCAGCAGCAGTCAGAATTATGGGACAGGATGTTGCGGTCCGCGCGCGCACGAAGGCCGTCGGTGGATTTTCAGCGCATGCCGACCAGCCGCTGCTTCTGAAATGGATTGAGATGATGGACCACGGGCTCAAGAAAGTATTTATTGTGCAAGGCGAGGCGGACCAGAGCGAAGCGCTTGAAACACGCATCAAAGACGAATTTGCCATTAACACAGGGATTCCTGCGGAAGGAGAAACTGTTGAATTGTAAGAACCGGGTGTTTGCGCTATGATGAAGCAGATACTTTCCGTTGCATATGGAAAAGAAACTGTGTACCAGCATCACGCCGATGTACAAGATTTGCATCTCGGGGGCGGCTGAAACCTCTCACTGCGGCGATGCTGCGTTTGAGGCGGCAACGGAATTGGGACGTGAGGTGGTACGGCACAACGCGGTACTGATTGACGGCGCCACGACCGGATTCCCGCTCTGGGCTGCCAAAGGAGCAAAGGAAGCGGGCGGCATCGTCATCGGATTTTCGCCTGCGGTGTCGGAAAAAGAACACAAGAACGTATACAGACTTCCGGTTGATTATCACGACTTGATCGTCTACACGGGGTTTGACTACTCCGGAAGAAATCTGCTTCTGACGCGTGCGGCGGATGCGGTAGTCGTAGGCTGCGGGCGCCTGGGAACGCTGAACGAGTTCACCATTGCGTTTGAAGACGAGAAACCCATCGGTGTGCTGGAGGGTGAGTGGGAGATGGATGAGATGATCAAAAGCATCGTCGCTCGCGGACATCGGGGCAAGGGCAAGATTGTATACGCAAAAACCCCAAAAGATCTTTTGGATAAGCTGGTTGACCTTATCGCCCGTGATAAAAACGACTCATAAAACCTTATTGTTTTAAAGGTCGCGTATAGAGCATCATGCTGTTCTATGGCTGAGAAAAAACCGGTGGGAGAAATAACTCACTTCTACGACAAAATCGGCGTCGCCATTATCAAGTGCGCCACCCCGCTGTCGGTGGGCAACACCCTGCACTTTAAGGGACACACGACCGACTTTACACAAACAATCAGCTCGATGCAGTACGACCACAAAGACATCGAGAAGGCAAAGAAGGGACAGGAAATCGGCGTGAAGGTTGACGAGAAAGTTCGGGAGGGCGACGTAGTGTATTTGGAAGACTAACTATCGCAGATGGCGCGAGTAGAATCCCGCGTATGAGCGACGCGGTATGAATGGCGCGTGGAAAAATTTTGTCCTGCCGACGTCGCTGTTAACCGGCACTATCATTGGTGCGGGCATTTTTTCATTGCCGTACGTGTTTCACCGCATCGGCATCGTCGCCAGCGTTGTCTATATGGGTGTTTTTTGTATCGTGCTGACGCTGATGCATCTGATGTATGCGGACATAGTTGCTGCCTCGCGGGAGCGTCACCGATTCGCTGGATTTGCACGCAATCTTCTCGGTACGCGGTGGTACATTCCGGCGATCATCGTCGGAGTGATGCAGTTGTTTTTGGTGCTCACGATTTATCTGGTGCTCGCGCCGAGTTTTATCAGGTTGTTTCTTCCCGCTCTGGGTGTGGGATGGGCGGCGCTTGCATTTTGGGTTGCGGGAACCGCGGTAATTTTTGTGAGCAGTCGGCGGCTCGCGCTGGCGGAATTTGTCGCCACGCTCGGTATCGTTGTAACCATTGTCTTGATTGGTGTACAGGGGATTCCTCACGCATTGTCACGGCCGCTTGCCGCAGCATCATTTGATCTTGGGTCGCTTCTGCTTCCATTCGGCGCGATTCTCTACGCGCTGATAGGACGGACTGCGATTCCTACGCTCGTGTACTACTTTCGCGATGAGCACGGCGATGTGAAGCGTGCCAAACCTGCAATTATCTGGGGCACGGTGATTCCGGCGGCTCTGTACGCGGTATTTTTGATAGGAGTACTGGGGCTTTCGTTTCCTCCTTCGCCGGATGCAGTATCGGGCCTTTGGAACGTGCTGCCCGCGTGGTTTATGGCGGGAGTTGGAATACTGGGCTTTCTGGCGTTGTGGAGTTCGTATTTTGCCATCGGGCGTGACCTCTACGAAGCGCTTGTTTTTGACATCAGCATCGCACGAGTCGCCAGCGCCTGTGCGGTAATTGCGGCGCCGCTTCTTTTATACTGGGCCGGCCTCCAGGATTTTATTACGCTTGTTGAAATTGTGGGAGGAATTTTCATCGGACTCGAAGGGATTTTCATCATCGCGATGTGGCGGAAATTGCATGCACAGCGCAGCGAGAAGGCTCCCGCTCTTCTCTCATCCGTTCCTTTGATGGTACGCGTCGTAATGAGAGCGGTGTTTGTCGTCGGTATTTTCTACGTGCTATACGCGCAGGTGTTTTAGAGAAACGAAACCCCCCTACGCGTACGCAGGGGGTTGTGGGTACTGGCAGAGGAGATCGTCGAGTTCCGGCTCAAGGTGCATCAGATGGGGTACTCCATCTTGCGGTGTCCGCCGGATCTCGATTGAAGAGTGCACATACGGGCAGAGCGGGCACTTGTAAAAGACAACGAAACGCCCACAGTGCCGCACCTGCATCCGAACCAACTCTTTAGCGTGCGACGGGCAGATCATTAGACCTCCTTTCGTGTATGCGTGGAAATTGTAAACATGCACGGCGGTTTTTGCAACAGGATGAAGACAAGACAGTGATTGTAGAAAAGAAACCTCCCCGATGATACTGGGGAGGTGAGGGCGTGCGAGGGCGTGGTAACCCTAGTCCTCGAGACGAAGAAGCTTCTGAGCGGTTTTGGCCCACTCAGAGTCGCCCCTGCGGATTACCCGATCCATTTCTAAGAGATTTCTGGGGGAAACGTAGACTTCTCTGCTGGCGTGTAGCGTCCCGTTATAGAGATTGACGCGGATGTAGCCGTCGCCTTGCTCATATGGACGGTGGACCATCATCACCTCTCCACTTCGGAAGAGGATGAGGTCTCCTCGCTTGAGGGTCGGTAGCGCCTCTCTTATCTTCTGGATGTGGGCCACGTCGCTTTCCGACAGCGACACCTCCCACTGGCGCTCGGTGACGTCAGACCGATGGCAGGTGTAGATGCATCCGCCAATCAGAGCTGTTACGACCAACAAGACGATCCACTTTCTCATTCTTTCCTCCCGCCCTGTCTTTGCAGGGCTTGTCTTCTGTTCACCTCAGGGATTGTTTTGTTTGTGTGCGAAAACCGAACTTTCGGAGAGAATTATAGCATATTCTATTCTATTTGTCAAACTAAAAACTGTCCTTCTTGGACAGCCCTTTCTAACTAACTATCTGCTACTGACTACTAATCACCAGCTACTGACCACTCGTTTCTATTCCAACCCCACCTTTCTATATACCTCTTCAATCTTTTTTGCGGCAATCCTCCTTGCTCTGACGGCACCGGTAGCGACTACTTTTTTCACCTGCGCGTCGGATGTTTTTTCATACCGCTTCTGAAAGCCGGAGAGAAACTTCACAACCGCTTCGGCAACATCCTTTTTAAAAGTGCTGTATCCGCTTCCTGCATAGCGCTTTTGGAGTGTCGCGATAGACGCATCGGTTATCAGCGAAAAAATCGCCAGCAGATTTGAGATTCCTGGTTTTTTTGCGGGATTGTACATCACATCTTTCCCCGAGTCGGTAACCGCTCTTTTTATTTTTTCGCGCGCTAGCGCGGGCGAGTCGGTAAGCGCGATGTAGTTATACGGCGAGGATGCACTCTTTGACATTTTCTTTGTTGGATCGTCAAGTCCCATAATTCGCGCGCCTGTTTTTTGGATGAGCGGCTCGGGAACCGTGAACGTTTTTTCATACAGCGCGTTAAACCGACGCGCAAGCTCACGCGCGATTTCCAGATGTTGTTTCTGGTCTTCTCCGATGGGTACCGCGTCGGCGTTATATAGCAGAATGTCGGCGGCCATCAACACGGGATAGTTTAAGAGTCCAGCCGTCGCTCCCTTACCCTGAGCGACCCTGTCTTTGTACTGAGTCATCAACTCAAGTTCGCCGACTTTCGCAATGGTGTTGAGAGTCCAGTAGAGCTCTAGGTGTTCTGGCACGTCCGACTGGACAAAAAGAGTCGATTTCTTGGGGTTAATGCCGAACGCCAGAAGTGTCTTGGCGGTACTCAAAATCTGCTGGCGCAGTTTGAGCGGCTCTTGATAAACAGTCATCGCGTGCAGGTCGACGACGCTGAAAAGACACTCGTATTTGTCCTGGAGCGCGACCCAGTTTTTAAGCGCGCCAAGATAGTTTCCGATATGGATAATGCCCGAGGGCTGGATGCCCGAGAAGACGCGTTTCATGTTAAACCTCTATCACCACCGGCAGAATCATGGGCCGGCGCTTGATTTTATTATACACGAACGCTCCCAGTTGATCGCGCAGAAGCCCTTTCACGTACTCCGAATCAAGCGACTGGAGGCGAGGGATTGAACCGATGATTTTTTTGACTTTCGCACGCAGCGTTTCGATGAGCTCTTTGTTGTCGCGAAGGTAAATAAACCCGCGCGAGATGATATCGGGGTTTTTGAGAAACCGGCCGGTCCGACGGTCAATGGTAGCGATAATCACCAGCATTCCTTCCTGCGCAAGCGCCAGACGGTCACGCATCACAACTTCCTCGACGTCACCGACTCCCAGCCCGTCAACCATAACGTAATATGCGGGCACCGTGTGTTCGGTTATCTCGATGCGATTGCTGGAAAGCGCCACGATCTGCCCGTTGTCCACCAGAAAGCACCGCTCGGCGAGAATACCTTCTTCTTGTGCGAGACGCATGTTTGCGGCGCGCATGAAGTACCACCCATGAATGGGGATGAAGAAACGGGGTTTTACCAACCCTATAACCATTCTCAGGTCTCCCGATGGACCATGACCGCTGGAGTGTACGTCGACGTGCTCGGTTTGAATCACTCGCGCTCCCTGTCGCGTAAGGTTGTCTTTAAGTGTTTGGATCGGGCGTTCGTTTCCTGGAATGATGGACGAGGAAAAGATAACTGTGTCGCTCTTCTTGATGGTGACGTACTTGTGTTCGCCGTTGGCGATTCTCATCAAGCTGGCGTTGGGCTCTCCCTGGGCGCCGGTGGAAAGCACCAGAATCTGGTGATCTTTGTACTTGTGCATCTCTTCTATCGGTAGGACTGTTTCTTCCTCGGTTTTCAGATGCCCCAGGTTTTTGGCGATCTGCACGTTTGTTTTTAAGGAATATCCGCTCAAAAACACTTTCCGGTTGTGTTTCTCCGCGATTTTAATGATGACATCGATGCGCGTGAGTAGTGAGGCGAACAACCCGACAATAATTCTGCCGTTTGTTTTCCCGATGATTTCGTTCAGGTTTTTTTCTACTAACTTTTCCGGTACTGAGTAACCCTGTCGTTCCGCACCCGTGCTTTCCAGGAAGAGCGTGTGAATGCCGCGCGTGCTTATTTCTTTGTATACGTCGGTGTCAAGCGGATTTCCGTTCAGGTCGAAATCTATTTTCAGGTCCGATGTATAGGCGATGTTTCCTATGGGAGTCGTGAGCACTATTGAAATAGAGTCGGGGATAGTATGCAGTGTTTCGAAAAATTCTGCGGAGAAATGTTTTGAAATCTGCACACGATCTCTGTCTTTCACGGTGTGGAATACGAGCTTTGGGGCGTTTGGGAAATCATCCTGTCGCCGCTTGATAATTTCCCTGGTCAGTTCGGTGGTGTAGATGGGGATTGAGGCGCCGAGCTTGTCAATAAGATACGGAATGGCGCCGATGTGGTCATAGTGACCGTGGGTGATGATAATACCCTTGATGTTTTCTCGCCGCGTGACAAGTTCCGAAACGTTGGGAATGATATAGTCGATACCGGGAGTGTCTTCTTCGGGGAATTGCAGTCCCATGTCAACGATGACGATCTCGTCGCCGTACTCGAACACGGACATGTTGCGTCCGATCTCTTCAAGACCTCCCAGGGGAATGAACCGCACGGTATCGGGAGTGCTTTCAGGAGCTTTTTTGTGAGTCGGATGCGGCGCGGTTCGTGTTTTATGTGCGCGCGAAACACCAAAAGTTCGGTGCCTCCGCGTAACACGAGAATGCGTTTTGGTGGTCATGCCTTTAACTTATTCTTGGATCGAAGTTATTTCTCTATTGTGCCCGGGAGAGGATTTGAACCTCCACGGCCTTGCGGCCACAGCGCCCTGAACGCTGCGTGTCTGCCAGTTTCACCACCCGGGCGTGAGTGCACTGCTAAGCGGCGCCCCCAGCGCTCGCTGACATACTCAAGGAACCTGCACGATACGGATATGGTAGCATCGCTGCCGTTTGTTGTCCAGTTGCCGGCAGAAACGCAGTAGCCAGAATGTCCAGGAATTCACGATCGTGAATTCCTGGACATTGTTATTAGTGACCGAACACGCGGTGTGTTTCAAGATACCATGTAATGACGTTGTTGAAACGGTCGTGTGGCAGCGCGATGGTGTGAACAACGATTCCTTTTATAGACGGGTTGGTCACGTAGAAATAGCGGGGGGACGTCAGAAACAGCGCCGGGTAATCGGACACGATAGTTTCCTGCAGACGGGCGAATAGCTCGATATAACGCGGGCTTTGGGGCAACACTTGCCGCAGGGCGCCGATGAGTTCGTCGGCGCGAGCGTTCTGGTAAAGAGCGAGGTTGAGACCGGGAGAGAATCGCTCAGAGGAATGCCAGAACGAAAAGGGATCGGGTGAGAGTGAGACAATATTCCCAAACAGAAGGATTTGATAATTACGCGTTTGGATAATATCGCTGTTGATACGCTGCGGATCGGCTGCAGCCACTGTTACCGGGATGTCCAGCGTCTCCCACGCGGCCTTGAGACGCTGCGCAAGTTCTTTAAGCGGCGAGACGTCGGGGACGGTAAGCGTTAGCGACAGCGTTTCGAGGTCCTTGCCTTTGAGCGTTCGCTGCCAGCGCTGGATTTCCTCATTGAATGTCCAGCCGCTTTGAGCGATCAATTGGCGGGCGGCGTCGGGATCATAGCGGTAGTAGGTTTCAACCGCAGGAGCGTAGAGATCCAACGTCGGCGGCAGAGGACCATCGGTTATAACGGCACTCTTGCCGAATACGGATGCAAGAACCGTCTGCTTGTCGACGGCAAACGTCAGTGCTTTACGCACTCCGCTGAGTGCTAATGCATCGTACGCACTCGCGTTGAAGAATGCTGCGTAATACTTTGTGGTTGCAACATCCTGCACCGATGCGCCGAGGGTAATTTCCGAAAGAGTGTCAGGATCATACGTACCGAATCCGTTAATTGCCCCGACGTTGTATGCCTGCACCAGCTTCAGCTCATTTTCGAAGAAGCGTACGGAGTAGGTTGTGATGTAAGGACGGGGATCGATCGCGGCATAGTCATCGAAAGCATGCATCGTGTACTCCTCAATAAACCCGTCTTTGCGCCGCTTCATCTCAACGTATGAAAACGGTCCGTTGCCGATCGGCTCGAGATTGTACGAGGAAAGCTTCATCATTGCCGGCGAGAGATCGGCGAACAGTTTTTTGGGGATGGGATACAATTCGTCCAAGAGGTTTTCAAAAAGGGAGTAGCCGTTGAGCAGCTCAAAGCGTACTTCCCGCTCGCTGGCGCGCGTTGCGACGACATTCTGCCAATCGGCGTACAGCGGCGAGAGCGCGTCGGGATTCTGAATGGTTTGAATGGTGAATATGATGTCGTCGCTGGTCAGCGGGCTTTGATCGTGCCACACTACGCCGTCTTTGATACGCAGCGTCCAGATGCGGAAAGAATCGTCGTGTTTGACGCTTTCGGCAACGTCCAACGCGCTTGCAAAGAGAAGCTTGACCAGGTCTTTTTCAGGCGTGCCGTCTTGTGCCAGAACCGGGTTGATAAACGAGGGCTGGCCAACAATTCCTTCGATATACTCACCGCCGCGCCGGGGGACTACAGAGGTCGCGTTACGCAGCGTGCTTACACCCAAAAAGAGGCCGGACAGCAGACACGCTAGTACCATCATACCCAAAACGATGCGCTCGCGCGCTGACAGCAGCCGGACGACTGATCCTAGATATGATGCCATCACCTAAAGAAGAAGGTTTGCGAGTGACGTTACGGCGAATATGACGATGCTGGCAATGGTTGCAATATAGACAACCTTCTCAAGCCCGCGGCGGCGGACCGAAAACCCACCCCCGCCTCCTCCGAACGTTTCCGAAAGCCCCTCGCCGCGATCCTGCAAAAGCACCAGGATAACCAACGCGGCAGCGGTAACGAGCTGGATGATGCTTACAATGGTCTTCATGAATGGTTATTGGAATGGAGATGTTTTGCTGAAAAGTGTACCAGAAGGTGCACTGCGCCGATGACGAGCGTAGCATATGCCAACGGGCGCAGTCCAGTAATCACTATATCTTCGGAGACCATATCAAGAATGTAGAGCGTGATGGCGTTGACTACAATAACCCCCAGTCCCAGCGTGACTATGATGATAGGAGTGAGCACCAATTTGATGATCGGGCGCACGACAAAATAGATGAGCGTGAAAATCCCTGCCGCTCTCACGAACGAAAGAAGAGACGGCCTGACGGAAAATCCGTCTACCAACGCTGTGGCGACCGCAAGCGCTACCGCATTGGCAAAGAAAATGAGGATGATGTGTGCAATTGTTCTCATATCATAGGTAGTATACCGCGCCACAGTGGGCTTATCCACACGTGTTCTGACAGAACAGAGCGCTATTATTTATAATGATGTATAATGGTAATGAAAGCATTGTCCGTCAAAGGTCGGTAGAATCTATTCTCAATCACTAACACGCATTACCCACTCTCTATGGTGCCATATACGTGGACTGATGTATTTGTTGTTTCCTTCCAGAACGCCTGGGTGACGGTTGTCAACTTTCTTCCCTCATTTATCGGGGCGCTCATCGTCCTGATTTTGGGCTTGATTATCGCCTCACTCTTGCGGGCACTGTTTATCAAGGTTGTCGATGCGCTGCGCATCGACGTTCTCTTGCGCAAGCTCGGCGTTGAAAAGTACATTGAGCGCGGAGGGATTCAGTTAAACAGCGGCAAGTTCATCGGCGGCTTGGTGTACTGGTTCTTTGTGGTGGTAATGGTACTGGCAGTCGCCGACATTCTGGGGCTCGGAGGCCTGACGATGTTCTTGAACGAGGTACTTCGCTACTTCCCCAATGTGATTGTAGCGGTGCTGATCATGCTGGCGGGGCTGGTAATTGCAAACTTCCTGCGCGCGCTGGTGCGTCACTCAGTAATGGGTGCGAAACTGCATGCGTCGCGGTTCTTGGGAGCACTGACCTGGTGGGCAGTGATCATCTTCGGCTTCCTAGCGGCACTGTTGCAGCTTGGCGTTGTGGTGCAGTTGATCTACACCATTGTCACTGGACTGATCGCAATGCTTGCTCTTGCGGGCGGCATCGCATTTGGACTCGGCGGCAAGGATTACGCGACACATCTGATCGCGCGACTGAGGGAGCATACAGAAGAGCGATAGAAAAGCATTGATGCGGATTGCAAAGCCCCGTAGAGCTCTTGAGGTCGCGGGGCTTTGTGTTGACAGTACGCTGTCAGCGCGGCTATACTAAACTGGTCATCCGCACCTTGCCTGCGGGTTTATTTTTAAGAACTGGGAAGAAAAAGCCGGTTAACTTATATGCTTGACGTCAAAACACTCCACAAAGCCATTGAGCAGCTTGCTGCCGAAAAAGACATCGATTCCTCGCAGGTACTGAGCGCAGTTGAAGAAGCGCTCGCTTCGGCATATAAGAAGGAATACAACCGTAAGGGACAGATCATCCGGGCCGCGATGGACTCCAAAACGGGGGCGGTAGCATTCTATCAAGTGAAAGTCGTTGTTGATCCATTGGGTGTGCGTTACCCTCAAACCGAAGAAGAAGAGAAAGAAGCGAAAGAAGAGAGAAAACCGGCGGTGCACAGCGAGACGGCCGAAGAAGGAGAACGGCTCCCGCTCTACAATCCGGATCGGCACATATTGATTGAGGAAGCACAAAAAATCAAAGAGGACACCTTCATCGGCGACGAGATTCGTTTCGACCTTGATCCTCCCTCTTCCGATTTTGGGCGTATCGCGGCGCAGACGGCGAAACAGGTTATTTTGCAGAAACTTCGCGAGATCGAGAAGGATACCGTCAAGAGCGAGTTTGAGGGTCGTGTGGGCGAGTTGGTGACTGGCGCCGTACAGCGTGTGGAGCGGGGAAACGTATTTGTGGATTTGGGAAAAGCGTCCGGCGTGATGTTTTTTTCGGAAGCGATTCCGGGCGAGCACTACCGCATCGGCGAGCGGCTGCGATTCTTCCTGTTGGGAGTTCAAGAGAGCGGCCGCGGGCCCACATTGACGCTGTCGCGCTCTCATCCCAAGTTTATTTCAAAACTCTTTGAACTCGAGGTTCCGGAGATTGCTGACAGCATCGTGCAAATTAAAGCACTCGTGCGCGAGCCGGGAAGCCGCACCAAGGTTGCAGTCGCGTCGCGCGTTGATGGAGTTGACCCGGTGGGCGCGTGCGTGGGGCAGCGAGGCG
>Ga0315284_10000274_pt1 | contig 70608 bp, 76 predicted proteins | sample YL17G09_16_MG_FD_203696 | JGI IMG/M metagenome (GOLD analysis project Ga0315284, IMG submission 203696) | Sediment microbial communities from Yellowstone Lake, YNP, Wyoming, USA - YL17G09_16 | ecosystem: Environmental > Aquatic > Freshwater > Lake > Sediment | place: USA: Wyoming | collected...
CTGCTGGTGTGTACTCAAAGCTGCCAGCAATATATGGATCTGTGGTTGCGTTTAGCTGAGTACTACTTAGGGCAGTGCCATAGACTATGTCAGCAGGGATTCCCCAGCTGATGATCGGTGTTGCCTTTGCCACATCAAACGACCGATCCACATTAGGAGCTGCATTGTAGTTAGCGTTGCCTAACTGAGAGGCTTGCACCGTGACAGTGCCCACACCGGTGATCGTTACCAGGTTACCTGAGATCGTAGCTGGTCCTGATAGTATGCTAAAGCTAACCGGAAGCCCGGATGAGGCCGTCGCGCTCACCGTAAACGGTAGATCACCATAGGTCTTGCCAGACAGCGCACCGAATGTAATGGTCTGATCCGCCTTGGCAGCAGTTACTACAAGTGTTCCATCACTAGTTGCGAAATCACTAGCTGAAGTTGCTGCTTTAACAGTAAATGATGTTGATCCTGCTGGTGTTGAACTAGTGGTGCTGATGGTTAATGTCGAAGTCTTAGAGCCTATCTTATCAATAAATGAAACTGGATTAGGAGAAAATAAGGCACTCGCTCCAGATGGTAAAGACGTTGTAATGCTTAGAGTTGCATCAAAATCAGCTTGACTAGTACCTCTATTCACAGTCACCACATAAGTAGCACTACTCCCTGCATTAACTGGGTTTGGTGATTGAGTCCCTATTGTAACTGAGCCGACTTTAGGTGCATCTGTAAAGTTCACCTGTGCGCTCTGTCCAGCTGAATCAGTTGCTTTTACCGTGTATGTTCCAAAGATGCCGTCAAGTTGATAAGATGCAGTAAAGCTACCATCCTCTCCTGCCAATACATTTTCTATTGCATCTACATGCCCATCAGGTCTGGTAACTGTTAGAGTGATTGCACCTGGAGTAAAACCGGTCCCTGTGATCGCTACAGTCTCCTCTGGAGAGTAGTCAGCCTTGTCCGTGCTTAGGATAGGGGCTGCTGGTGCTTCTGTAGTTGTTGTGACTTCCGTGGTGGTTGTAACTTCAGTTGTGGTCGTAACTTCTGTGGTAGTCGTACTCTCGGTAGTTGTCGTTCCCTCTGTCGTAGTCGTAGTTCCCTCTGTCGTAGTTGTCGTGTCAGGTACTGTTGTTGTGGTTGTGTCAGGTACTGTTGTTGTAGTTGTTGGGTCTTCTTCTTGGGCTTGACTAATAACAGGTGTACCTATCATCATGATCACCATGGATAAGCACAGCATTGCAGATAGAAACATCTTTTTCTTTTCTTGATTAAACATTTTTTTCACCTCCCTTCATAAAAAATAATGTAAAAAAAACAAACCGACTGGAATCCAGTCGGTTTTGTCATTTGCTCCACTAAGCTCACTTAGACAAACCAAATTAAAGCTTAGCTTCTCCGCAACTGTTTACAAGAAATATTCTTTTTAGAAAGAACAGCCCACACAATTATCTAATTGGTGGGCGCGATTTATTCATTTTTATTAAACTGTGAACAAAATATTATGTATTTATCCTACTTTTGTCAATATTAAAGTTTCCAATCAAAATATATAGCCCCATATTTCTATGGGGCTATATTCAGTTCTTTTTAGCTAGACCGCTTTCATGTTTCTGACTACAGCCTTGCCCTATTTACTTTAACCTTCCTTGAACTTGCAAGAATCGCAGTTCCTGAGATTATCATCAAGATAGCGATTAAATATACAAGCACGAGGTTGGATCCGGTAAACGGAAGCTCGGTTATGCCAGCTACTTTAAGTGCTCCTGCCTTCTTCACTCCTGCAATCTCAGTGATACCTGCGATCGCAAGCGAAGGCGTTGGACCTCCACCTAATGATGGTGGGATTTTGAAGTTGCCGAAGTCGTTGCCGGTATCTTTCATATGGCAAATAGTAAGCGTTATGTCATACGACCCTGAACCTGGATATTTCTGCATCCAGCCATCCTGTAAAGTTTCAGAGACTATATAGGTTCCAGGACCTATACCAGTGAACACATAAAACCCATCGAGACTTCTTGTACTCCTGGTCATTGAAACCGGATTACCATTGCTGTCAAATCCAGTTAGCACGATCTCCCAGTTACCTATAGTTGGTTCTCCGATGTCCCAGTTACCGTTTCCGTCAACATCTTCAAATTTACTGCCAGAGATCCTGCCCAAGCCGAAATTGCCAAAGTTTACATCGGTCACATTCAGATTACACTCTGATATGCGAACCTGTTGGAAACCAAGGATATTAGGATATGTACAAACCCATCCCAGCTGTGGGACCTCAAGCAGGGAATACTTGCCTATACTAAGACCAGTGAAGACGTAGTAACCATCATTCTCTGTTATTGTTTTATCTAGAAATCTGAAACCAGAAAACAATAAGATCACCCAACCACCAAGCCCAGGCTCATCACCATAATCCCAACTTTGGTCCTTATCTATATCGCTGAATTTGTACCCCGATATAGAACCTAGACCTGGGGGTACGGGATTTATAGCTGGATCCATGATAGGAACCTCTTTTCTTCCACCTGGATAGACAACAAGCGCATGAAGCGTAGCACCATTCCAGAATGATGCACCGTTATCAGTCAGGGAAGGGGTGGCATCGTTTGGATTGCTGTAATCCAAACCAGTAATTGCCAACTTACCATTCCAGTAAATGAAATAGTCACCTGCCGTCTTTACAAGAAGGTTCGAATCAAACACGAGCCATGTGATATTAGGTCCACCTGGGGTGAGATATGCTAATGGGCTTATGTTCCTTAATTCTGCATTAGCAGGCAAAATAGCAACACCCAAGTTATCTCCTAAGAATACTGAGCTCGTGTCGATATCAATTATTCCGTATGCATCAATTCCTGAGTCATATTGAAATGCCCCAAGAGTGATATCGGTACCAACTGGTGTATTTACATCTGCATTCTTTATCTGCAATCGGAACGGAACCAAGTCACCCTCTGCATAGCCATGGGCATTACCAGGGTTCCATACGCTTGAGCCATTGTCTTGACTTTGAAGGTGATATGATGTGCCGTCAAAAAAGCCAAGTGTAGTAACAACTGTCCCGTTTGAATCCAGAATTTCAATAAGATACTCGCCCGCTATTCCATCCAGTTGGTAATTATAAAGAATGTTACCATTTTCGTCAGAAACCACTGTGTCTGAGCCTGAGGCGAATGACCCATCACCGATAACAACAGAGCCGTCAGGTCTTGTTACCTTGACGACATACTCTGTTGAGGTGGACAATCCTGAGCCCTTTACTACTACAGTCTCCTCAGGAGCAAAGTCGTTTTCTGGTGTATCATCTATTGCGTATGTGGCAATATTTGGACCAGAAACAGATTCCGGCTCAATCACCGAGTTCACGTCTGCATTCTCCTCCGCAAGCACTTCTTCAAGAATAATAGTTTCTTCAACAACTGGTTCGCTCTCTGGAGCTGTGGTTTCATCTACTACCGGTCCTTCTTCAGGAGCAGTAGTCTCTTCAACTACCGGTTCTTCTATAGGAGGAGCTGTCTCTTCAACTACCGGTTCTTCTATAGGAGGAGTAGTTTCTTCAACTACCGGTTCTTCTATAGGAGTAGTAGTTTCTGTAGATTCTGGTGGTTCCTCGGCTAATGCAGTGAGCGCAAACATCAACACTAGCGCTGCACCAAAGATCAACCCAAAGATGGCGATCTTACCAAATCTGCGAATGTTGCTGCGTTTTTCTGTTAAAGTATTCATTTTTTTCACCTCCTTTAATCAAAAGTGAAAAACAGTAAATAAAAAAACCGACTGAAATTCCAGTCGGTTTTGTCATTTGCTCCACTAAGCTCACTTAGACAAACCAATTTAAAGCTTAGCTTCTCCGCATCTGTTATGTAAAACTATTCTTTTTAGAAAGAACAACCCACGCAATAATCAAATTGGTGGGCGCAATAAATAAATATAAACTATTAAATTAAGAAGTACAATATAGTGAAGTTATTTACTATTGTCAATAGAAAATATGCAAAAATCTTTATTTATTTATTATTCAGAAAAAAGCAGGCTTTTCTTGCAACTAAAAAAATCTCTGATATATTTCTGACAATAATTACTAATAATAATTAAATAAGATGAAAATAGAATCAAAAAAGTTAATCTGGCTGCTACGAGCACTTGGCATAGTTCTGATTCTTGCAGGTGTCGGTGTCGTCCTTGCTCCAAAAATCCAGAATATGTTCTCCATAAAAGATCAAGAAAGCGCGCTTGCAGATTGGAAAGTAAACGAGAAGCAGTACGAAGAGCAGCTTGAGGAGATAAAAAAAGAAGAGAAGATAGAGTTAAAAGAGGGCAAACCTCCTGCAGACTTCCCGCTGAGAATGTTAATTCCCGCCATAAATCTGGATACTATGGTATTTGATGGCACTGACAAGGAGACGTTAAAGAAAGGTCCGGGGCATATAATCGGGACTTCATATCCAGGGAGCATAGGGACAGTGGCAATATCAGGCCACAGGACGACATACGGAGCGCCGTTCTTCAACATAGATAAATTGAAAGCTGGAGACGAGATCACTTTAGAATCGTTTGATACTATATATAGATATGTGATAACGGAATTAATGATAGTTGAGCCAACCGATGTATGGGTGCTTAATCCCACCCCATATCCTTCTCTTGTGCTTACTACATGTAATCCAAAGTACAGCGCCAAGGAACGCCTGATCATCTTTGCAAAAATGGTCGGCGATCCAGAGGACAAATAAGTTATTTAGCCCACTTATCCTTATCTTTTGAAATCGACGATTTCATTAATATTGAAATCAGTCACAAATGGATTTAAATAGGTTACTGCTTCAAGCGGGTTTTGAGCTGGTACATCTTCTGAAATTATAAACGGGACTTGATTTAACTTGGCACTTGCCCAAACCTGTGCATCCCAATAACTCATCTGGTATTGGCTAACAGCCCGTATTGCCTCTTTAATAATTAAGGAATTTACTTCCAGCACCTTCCAGTTGTCTAAGTACAGACTGACAACTTCCTTTGCATTTTTCAGATACTTGTTTAAATGATAGAAGAGCTCACCTGCAATTTGAGTGGAGATCACGGCTAAATTTCTTGGGACGATCGTTTCGATAAGTTGCTGGGCATTCTCTCCTTTTTCCAGGTTATCGGAATTATATAGATAAACTATGACATTAGTGTCCACGAGGAATTCTATCTTCATAAAGTTTATCCCTTTCAAATTTTCCGATTTTGAAATGACCAGTTTTTCTTAATTTTCCAGTTTCCTTTAAGTGCATTAAGAATTTCTCGGTATCGGGTTTTATTTCAGCGATATCAGTTTCTTTAAGCTCATCGATCTTTTTCCTTATGATTTCTGCTTCAGAAATTTTCCATTCCAGGGCTTTTTCTTTAATTAATAGATCCTGCTCTTCAGTTATATAATATTGCTTTCTTTTCATGTGATTGCTCCATTAATGTATATATATACATTATACAAATTAATTTGACAATATTCAACAAATTTTTCATGGCACTAACCATTTGTCGGATGCAAGATGTTCACTACACCAGGGATTAATTGTTTTATAATAACCTTTATTGTCCCGGGCAATAAAATAGCTGAATCATTAAACTCAAGAAATAAAGAAACATGAGTTACAGACCCAAACACAGAAGAAGTATTTTAAACAGAATAACCTGGCTGCTAACTGCATTCGGCATCATTTTTATCTGCGTGGGACTATACATACTCCTTTCTCCAATAATCCAAAACATGCTCTCCATAAGAGATCAGGAGAAGGCGCTATCAGAGTGGAAGGTAAATGCAGAAGAATATGGGGATAAACTCAATGAGATAAAGGAAGAACAAAATATAGGACTCCAGGAGGAAGAGCGACCAGCAGCTTTCCCGCTTCGACTTTTAATCCCGTCACTAAATCTCGATGTCATTGTATCAGAGGGAACTGATAAGGAGGCGCTTAAAAATGGTCCCGGTCATATTATCGGGACATCATATCCGGGAAGCATAGGAACAGTGGCAATTTCCGGTCACAGGACGACATACGGCGCGCCGTTTGCAAATCTTGATAAATTAAAACCCGGCGATGAGATTTTACTCATTGCTCTGGACGCCACATATACATACGAGGTAACTGAATTAAGAATTGTAAAACCAACTGATACTCAGGTATTAGATCCTACTCCCTATCCCTCGCTCGTACTGACAACATGCAGTCCAAAATACAGCGCAACGGAACGTCTTGTTGTATTCGCAAAGATGATAGAAGAATCAGAAAATAAGTAAGATGGATCTACTTATTTTCGTCTTCTCTTGATCCTCGAATTTATTATCAACAGCCCCATTCCAAAAAGGGTAGAAGCGCTACCTGTTATAAACCCTATATCCATAAACGCACCTGTAAATGGTAGGTTTTCCGTACTCAGACCTGCTATTTTCAGTCCTTCTTTTGTTTCCGTGATACCCGCTATTGCAAGAGCTGGTGTTGTAGTCGTAGTTACTTTTTTCGGTTTTGTTGTTGTAGTAACTGCTGGAACAGTAGTGGTCGTAGTTACAGCTGGTGTCGTTGTTGTAGTAACCACCGGAACAGTCGTCGTTGTAACTACTGGGACAGTGGTTGTTGGAGATGTAGATGTAGTAGTTGGTGCCGTAGTAGTGGTTGTTGGCAGCGGACATTTCACGTAAAAGTTGTCATGTTTATTGCAATCAAATGTTACTTTAAATTCGACATGTCCGCTTTCCTTGTACTGAGAAAAATCAAAAGTGGCTGGATCGAATATAAATACAGGACCAAAACCACCATTTGCATCGGTATTAATCGTACCACTTTTTACAACAGGACCCTGGTTTTGAACTACCTCGACAGTATAGTTAAAGCTCGCATTTGGATCAAAATTAGCTCCATTAAGATATACCTTTTCTCCAATATCGTATCCATTTTTATCCTGTGTGCCACCTGAACTATCGGTAGTCCAAATCGCACCAGCGTTTCCTTTATCATCGCTAGAGTTGCCATCCTTGTTGCTATTGTCGCTGCCATTGCCCTGATTGTTGTCATCATTGTTATTATTGCTATTGTTACCGTTATTGTTATTGCCCTGATCATTGTCATGGTTGTTCCCATTGTTATTACCATTCCCATGATCGTTACTGTTATTACTATTATTGTTATTATTATTGTTGTTGTTAGCCTCCTGGTTGTTATTCCCTGAGCCATTATTCCCATTATTGTCGCCTTGATTCTGGTTATTTCCCTGGTTGTTGTTCTGATTATTGTTCTGGTTGCTGTCATTCCCCTGGCCATTATTTCCATGATCGTTACTGTTATTGTTGTTGCCTTGACCATTGTCATGGTTGTTACCATTGTTGTTACCATTCTCATTATTGTTGCCATTATTATTGTTCTCGCCGCTGCCATCAAATGAATTATTACCGTGATTATCATCCCCAGCAAAAACAATATTGGGAATAAGTGTAGTAGCTATGGTTATCATTCCGATAACTATGGTTAAAATCCCCATAAACCTGATACTTTTTCTATAAGCATGTTTCATGTCTAACCTCAATTCCTTTGTCAAAAACTCAAACAATAAAAAAAACCGACTGATAAAATCAGTCGGTTTCGTCACTGGCTCCATACATATTATTGACGAGCCAAATTAAATATGTATATCTCAGCCCCTGATAGCTATCTATAATATTTCGTTTTTAAAGAACAAAAAAACGCCAAATCAACAAGACTGGGCGCTCACTCAAAATTTATTAATTTTTACATATTTTATACATAAAATTTACGCTGTCAAGAAAATTTTGAAATTTGTGAACATATATTTTCCCGTGATGAGTGCTAAGCAACGTGTTGAACAAACTTGGAGTTAACCCCTTGCATCCGACAAATAGTTAAGACCATGAAAAATTTTGTTGAATACTGTTTACTTTATTAGTATGATGTATACATATACATTATATACTTATGAAGTAACCGAGTCGAGAATAGTAGATTTAAAATATGGACAACAGTAGTAACCCTGCGTTATTTCCTTGACACAGATTTAAAGGCATGTACAATATGTGTTGTATGAAAATTCACGATATTTCCATAAATAAGAAAAATGATGAAAACTAATACAACACAATACTTAAGCCCGAGAGAAACGGAAGTCATAGCAAGGCTTGCTTATGAAAAGGCATCGATAATAACACAGGAGCAGTTTAACAGATATTTCAATTTCCCGAAAAGGACAAGGGAGAAGATACTTTTCAGGCTTAGAAGAAGAGGCGTACTGAAGAACATAAAGAAGGGTGTGTATCTTTACTCGCCTCTTGAGGCAGGACCCGCAGGAATCAACATAAATGAGTTTCTTATCCCGCCTGTTTTATTCCCAAAAGGCAATTACTATATTGGTTACTCAACCATGTATAACTATTATGGTTTAACTGACCAGATTTTTCAGGTGATGTGTGTTTTGAATACATCATTGCAGAGAGAGAAAACAATAGGCAACATGGGTTTCAAAATGGTTAAAATCTCTCCAAGAAGAATGTACGGGCTTGAAAAGATTAAAATCAAGGATACTGAAGTGATAGTAAGTGACAGGGAAAGAACCCTCGTTGACTTGATTTATTTCCCCGAGCCTATTGGAGGCATGAAGAAGGCATTTGAAATTCTAAAAGAGCAGGTAAGGGACAAAAAAATAGATACAAATAAACTCATAAAGTATGTCTTGAAATTCCCTGATATTTCAACAGCAAAAAGGATTGGTTTTCTCCTTGAAAAAGTTGGTTTGAGTGATAAGGAGCTCATGCCTTTACGGAAGATTGTTAAAAAGACATCCTTGATCAATCTTTATCCCTCAAAATCACGTAAGGGCAAGATAAACAAAAAATGGATGGTAATTGAAAATGCTTCATAATAACAAGGATGAATTCCTTAAAGGATATCGAATAGATTAAATGTTTTTAAATGGAAATATTACCTTAAAATAGATCGAAGACATCATTGTTGGTGTCAATAGCTGTAATCATCGTCCCCGCAAGGTCTCGATAATCTGATCCGGATTTTCTCCTGCCTTGCCCTTCAGGTAACCCAAATATTTATTTCGCTTGTGCGACGAGAGGGTTCTTATTAAATTCAAAATTATTACCATAAGGACAGCTACCCAGCCGATAATGGTCAATACCAGCCCTATAATATCAGAATTAGTTTTTTCATAAATCAATGTAACTTCTTGTTGTCTTGGGATAACCATCATGAATGAAGGCGAGACGACAAACGGTCCATCTGCGCCTTGAGCTCGCCAGTTCGGGAAATAAGACACCTTAATTATATGAGGATACCCTATTGCGGTTGTCTCAAATATAATTCTCTCATTCTCGATCTTTTCCGATATAACGCTTCCTGCTTGGTTTGTGGGAACAAAGGGCGGATTAATCACATTTTCAGCACCGATTAACGTGAATTCCTCCAAAGCTGCCTCTCCCCTATCCCAGATAACAGGAACTGAAAGATCTGTCTCGTTTAGATACCACGGGATAATTGTTGACCTCCAGTCATCCGTCCTTACCCGCACAGGAAGGTTCTTTGCGACCCCCACATACCTGTAATCCCCGCTTATCTCAAAAATTGAGAAGTCGCCGATCTGTGTCAGAAGCTTTGCCCGCGGGTCGCTGCTGACCTGATCCACAACCTCAGGCGAGCTCGCAATAAAATATCGAACATTCATCAATTGAAGGTGTGTTATCCCGCGGGGGATGTTTAAAGTTGGGAAATCAATTCCGGATATTCCAGAACCAGGCTTAGGTGAAAGCTCTGCCTGATTTATAAAATGATAGGGGGATGTAAAAGATCCTTCCACAAGCAGGCCTTCCATGGCCGGCTTATCCGTCCAGTAAGGTATGAGCTCAAAAGCCCTTGGGGTACCGAAATTTCCAATCCTCTCATTATCATGCTCATTCATGACTCGACCTGCCGGCAGATCGTCAATAAAATCATTAATTTGCTTATACTGAGACCAGCCGGACTTGGCTTCGTAACCTGAATAGTTCCACTTAATCCATGACATTGCTCTTTGACTGCTGAATATGATTATCACTCCGACAACTGCTGCGACTATCACTGCAAAGAATTGTCTTGTAAAGCCGGTGGGCACGGCAAAATAGACTTTGAGAATATAGACAATCACGCTTGAAAGGCTAAACAGCCCATACGCTGCCCAGAGATAAATTGAAAAGAACAGGAATGGCAGTAGTCTGGCATTCCACAGGCGACCATCGCCCAGGGAAAAGAACACGATAACCAATATAAAGGTAGTCCAGAAGAGCGGCAGCGTGTTGATGACCTTTTTCCGAAAGGAGTGTATTATGCCTAAAATGGCAATTGCTGCAACTGGCCAGATCTCTTTAGGAAATATATCCTTGAAAGTCGTAAGCTTCCTCCATCCCATATCGGTGGTCCAACGCATCTTATCCAGAAACGGGATGCCCCAAAAAGAAGTGAGGAGAAATCCCAGCGCAAAGACTGCGACCATATAAAGAATTGCCCGCTTATTCCTGTTAAGTATCAAAAGCCCGGGAATCATAAGGATCAGTGAAATGGTGGGTATTAAATGGGAGAGGACAAGGGCAGTTAAAATCAGCGAGTTCAGTATAAATAGCCAATCAAACCTCCCCCGCTCCATTCCCCTATACAATGTGCCCATTAAGATAAAAACCAGGGCAAAACTTAAGGAATAACTGAACTCTCCGGCTAAAGTGCTGAGTATATTGCCACCGTATATTGAGTAGCTTTCCATAAACAGGAAAGCAGTTGCCATTACGGCAGCAATCTCCGAGAACGGCGATTTAAAACGAAGCAGCTTCCCATACACATATGCTGATAGAGGAATAAGAAATACCCCAATCACTGTTACAAGCTTAAATGCTATTGTATAAGGGATCAATTTGCTCAGCAGAGCCATCAGCAAATATGGAAGCGGAAAGTAAAAATTAAGCATTGGCAGTCCGGCATACCAGTTCATCGACCACCCTGATAAACGGAAATGAGGCAGCAGCTCTTCGATTAGAAATTTAGCTAAGTAATTATGAGACCCCATATCGCCGCCGCAGGCGGTCGTCTGGCTGAAAAGAAGAGTGGGCTTATAGAAAATGAACAGGGTTGCGTAAATTAACACAAAAACCACAGCAGTTGAAATGCGCTTCAAGATTACTCTTTTTTTTAAATCCAATGCTTGATCTTTTGCTTCCATCCCGGCAACAATATTCTATTTGTGTTATATGGCTAAAGTAATTATTATATCTGTCAAGATCTATTTTGATTATATTATCATGACTATAAAAAAACAGAGCTGATTAGTGCGCCCATAATAATCAGCTCTGTCCTTGTTGGTACGGTTACATCAACACCAAATATATCGACTTTATTTTTCAAAAACTTTAGGGTTCTTAGCTGGAATTTACATGATATATCTGAATTCAATATAAAAAAGGTATTTATTAAAAATTATTTAATGTATATTAACAAGTGATAAAATATTTATGAAAACAATTAAAACTTGATGAATAGTCTTCCCAGGTATTGGCCAATACTTTACATCCTCTATAAGTTTAAAGAGATATACGGTCATTTTTTTATCCAAAAATACATTTTCCTAGCAAAAGTTGAGGAGGGTATTCCAATAAAATATGGTTTTTTAAAAAATAGCTATGGTCCATATACCGTGGAAATAAAAATGGATTTTTTGAACTTAAGAGAACAAGGTCTTATAGACTCGTATTTCAGTTTTGGTTTAAATGCATGGGTGTTAAAAATCAAAAGATCAGGCGAAAATTGGGTAGATGAAAACATAAATAATATACCCCAAAAATGGAAAGATAAAATGGACAAAATAATTAATAAATATGGTAATTGGTCAAGAAGGAAGTTATCAGATTACGTTTATGAAAAACACATCAAATCGCTCGAACAAGACCAACAATTTATTGACGAATTAAAAAGTGATTGCTCAATTTTTATTGAAAAGACGGAACCTCTATTAATGAGCCATAATGCTTTATTATTGCAAGGATCACTTGATTTAATAATGCGGTTATTAAGAAAAGCCCATATATTAGAGGATCCTATTAAAAGGGAACAAATTCTTCAGAACATAAAATATTATTTAGAAGAAATAGGTCAGACATTAGCAATAATAGATGGGAAAGAAACAATAATTACTGAGCTAAATCTAAATGATTTAGAAGAAGATTTTAGTCTCATAGAAGAAATATATGAGGAATTAGAACCAGAAGCAGCTCAAAGATAATAACGGAGTAAATATATTAGTCTTCAATAAATAATGACTCAAGACCACGATATATCTTCAATATTATTTGATGCTAATTGCATTGTATATCATTGTTTCCATACCAAAGTAAGAATTAAAATAAGTCACTCAAAACATATCAATGTAGATCTCAAATATCCCATCTTTACAGATCAAATTCATGAAATAGTCAATTATCTATGTAAATGCTGTGTCTCTATAAAAACTATAGAAATAGTTTGGAATGAGATACAGAAAAAAGGTCTTGCAATTATAGTGAATGAATTCATAAATTCTAAAGATTTCCCGTTCAACTCAAAATATATTGGGAACTACGAAAAATTAAATATTGAGAAAAAATTGCAAACAAAATTACAAGAGCTATCAAACAAACCATGGTTTAAGATTGAACCGTTCATAGCTAATCAAGACCGGGTTGATAAAGTAATTGCTTTTTATAGATCATTATTAGTAATAGAAAAAATGATTCAACATCTAAAGAAGAGGAATCGTAAAGATCCAGAACCAAGTTTTGAGGATATAAATTTATTAATATTCTCCAAGGAAAATAAATTACCACTGCTGTCTAACGATAATGATTTTGTTCTGTTTCAAGAAGAAATTGAAGAAAAAAATATATGCTATAGAATTATTCCTCTCTCAGAAATAACAGATCCATCTATTTTAACTAAATAACATAAAAGCAATCATCCGCGAGGGACCATTTAAAATATAAACAAACTTGTCATTAGTTAATCGATCTTTTAATCCATTTATTCTATTTGATAAGATAGCTGACGGAGATGTTGGAAATAACCTCGATATTCTGCGGCTGAACCGGTGGAGGTGTGACCCCGCCTTCCCCGCCGACTGCCTTCTCCATGGAATAGCTCACCGGCTGCGGTGGTGTCTCTGCCCCTGACTCCGTAACAGAATATATTCCTACTATCTCAACTCCAACCTTTGATGCAAGCGACTTCGCCTTGGCGAGTGCATTATCGTATGCAAGATTCAGCGCATCAATGTTAGCCTGGTTATCCTCACTCAAGCGAAATTCAATCCCGCTGATACTGGTCGCTCCTGCCTCAGTAATGACAGCTATCAGCTCACCGGCCTTATCTATCTCCTTTGTTTTTATATTCACCTGGTTCCAGGCAGAATATCCGACTATCTGTGAGGGGCCCCCATCATTTGGATAATAGTAATCCGGGTAAATATTCACACCGATGGTTGCAATATCCTTTTCATCAATCCCAAATTTTTTCACAGCATCAATGAGATCATTCATTATCTTGCTGTTGGTGTCCATCGCTTCTTTGGCGGTCTTACTCTTGGTCTCCACGCCTGCCATCACCGTAACCTCGTCCGGTGACGCGATCACCTTCCCTGTTCCGGAAATGGTTAAAAGCCTGTTTGGTGAAGGCGTTAGCTCAGATATAGGTACGGTATGGACCGTCTCTTTCTCTTTCACACTCACAAGTGGTCGAGCGATTTTACAACCGGCAAAGAGGACTAAAGCAATAATGCTGACGGCAATCAGGCAGAGAAATAGGACACTCTTTGAAATTCTTTTTGAAATTCGCTTTGACATAATTGACCCCTCCAATTAATAAATTTTCTATTTATGTTGCATTTGACTTTACGTTGGAGATTTTGTTCGCTGTACTTTTAGGCTAGTATGTTATTACACAAGGCTGGAACTACCTATCCATTTCACCCATGGTAACCTATCTTTAACAGCATTATAAAGTCTTTCATCTGCTGTCCAGAAATCACAGTCAGCCAGGCTGGCCAGGGCTAAATAGGCACTGTCATAAGCGCGAGGACGATTGAATTCTTTCGCTAGACTCCAGGCGAGAGGAAAGATACTTCGTCGACTTGAAAGTCGAATATCCATCCGCAAAAAACGTTCAAAGACTTCCTCACTTTCATGAGTAGTGAGCTCCTTAAGATAGAGGATTCGACGCAGGGAAGAGATTACCTCAAAAGCGAGAAGAGCCGGGGCAATTAGCGTCCTCTTCTCCTGTTCCCACTTTTCAAACAAGTTTAGTGCCTGATCACTGTAGGACCCTGGAAGAAGTGTACGTAGAACAAAGCTAGCGTCAATGCAAATTATCGAGTTCATAATCTCGTTCTTCGCGTACCCCTTCAAGGATCCTATCAAGGTCAACAAGTTTCCCGCTTCGACGGGTTTTTATTTTCTCTTGAAGAGCTCGTAGATCTCCTGCAAGGCTTTTCCTTTTTACAGGGCTAATCTGAATTTCTATTCTCTCTTCCTCGAGGATACCTTCCTCTGCAAGTTGTTGCTTGATCGCTTCAATGCAATATTCTGTAACAGGCAGATCATGCTTAGCTGCTGCAAGTTCAATACGGCGTTTTGTTTCTGGATCAGCATAGACCTGAATTCGTTTTCTCTCCATATGTATCACCTCAACAAAAATAATATTTTATTGACACCTTGGTGTCAAATTTTATATCTTATAAATATTCATAAATGTCAAATTTATTAAGCAGTAGGTTCAGATATATAATATGGGCGTTACGGTTAAAATGTTCCAGGAGTCGACAATATTCTTCGCTCTTTCTTGCACAAAATCAATTTCTTTAATTGACAAATTTTTATAAATCAATGCCCTTAAAAATTCTGTTAGAACCTGTGTGGTTAATATTCCAATTCTTAGTCCACAAAGAACGTCAAGCAACTTTTGCGCTTTAGATCTCTTTTCAGACTCTGTTAAATCATATGCGCAAACCAAAATGTTTGTGTCAACAATGAAATTAATCTTCATAAAGTTCTTCTCTTTTAAACTTCCATTCCTTCATTTCAATACCCAACTTATCAAGATTTCTCAATATTTCCATTTCTGCTTCCCATGAATCCATGCCCTAAACCCTCCTTTTTGGATATCTTCGAGCAGCTAATTCTTCAGGAATTTTTTAATCTCATCATGGGATCCGACAATTACAAAGCCAATAGTATCGCCCTCTATAGCAAATATGATCCTATCTCTAATATCTATCCTGACCTCCCAAAATATTTCTCTTAGATGCTTTAAGCCAAGTCCTTTTGTTTTTTCCCCTGTCTCAAAAAAATCGATCAAATGCGAGACTGCTTCCAGAACTCTTTCTTTGCGAACCGAATCCAATTTCCTGAAGGTCTTATCAAAAGAGGGCTTAAACTCATATTTCAATTCATAAATCCTTAAGGTGCTGTTTGGCGTCTACAGCTTTCTCGTAAACTTCCCCTTTTTCTCTGGCTAATAAATTTATCTTCTCCCATTCTTCTTCAGTAAACTTGTCTTCTATAACTTTAGGAACTAAGATAATACGATATCCATCTTCCGTGATTTCAAAGAAATCACCAGGCTTAGAGCCTGTACGCTCTAAAATCTCTGTTGGTATTGTAATTGTTTTTCTCTGGCTCAACTGACGAACCAATCTTGACCCTCCTCTTGTAATATTGCGGAAATACCGTATAACAGCAATACTGTATTGCGGTAACAATTTATCATGAAAGCGTGCTCTTGTCAAACTTATATCAATAGCCGAGCTTTTTTAACAGGAGGTTTGGATTCTCCACTATAATCGTGTGGATGAGACTCTCATCAAGGCCAGCACATAGGATGACCTTCTCCTGATCTCCTCCCAGAAGCAATTCCTCTTTCTTGTGAGAATCGGAGTTCACGATAAAATTAACACCTTCTTTTAAGCCGTATTTTGCGACGTGGCCATTGCCCATGGAGTGCCCTTTTCGTGATGAAAGCTCGATAAATATGCCGTTTGATTTGGCAAGTCTTAATTCTTCCTCGGTTATCAAACCGGGGTGCGCCAGCACATCTACGTACTCACAGGTAACTGCCTCATAGTTCGTGCCGGGTTCGACATCCTCGATGGGACTTTCTCCGTGTATCACGACGATCTTTGCCCCAAGCTCCTTCGCCTTTCTTGCGAGGTCCTTAATCTCATTCTTAGGCACGTTGGATATCTCGACGCCGGGTATTGCGAGTATATCCCAATTCTTCACCGCAATGCTGCAGTCCCTCTTCAGCTCATCGATGATTCGAGCCATATTGGAGGCGGATACGTGATCAGTAAGCGCAATTACCCCGTATCCACGGACATGGCTAAACCTTATCACCTCAATTGGTATGCTCTCTCCGTCAGAGAGAACAGTGTGGGTGTGAAAATCATAAACCATCGTTAGTCCCTTCTATTATATAAATATTACAATTGTTACAATATTAGTTAAAATACGCTGACATTATATTGTATTCAGAACCTTTTTCAAAGGCTGCTTCCAAAATGCGTTTATTGTTGTAAACTTTTAAAAACATATTTTAAGGAACGCTGTGAATAAGATAAGAGTCGCCGTAGTAATGGGTGGACAGTCACCGGAGCGCGAGGTCTCGCTGTGCTCGGGGCTGAACATAATCGATAACATCGACCGACAGAAGTATGATGTGCTCGCCGTCGAAATAGATAAAGATGGGAGATGGCTGGCGCGCCGGAGACACTCCACCATCAGGCTGAAAGACGAGAGCGTACCGGTATCGCTTGAACGAGGCAAGCTGGAATCTGTTTCTCACCATTCAGATACAATCAACATCGGTGCTTCTTGTGATATTGCATTCATTGCGTTACATGGCCCATACGGCGAGGATGGGACCATCCAGGGCTTGTTTGAAATGATCGGACTTCCCTATACCGGTTCCGGGGTGATGGCAAGCTCCATAGCAATGAATAAGCTGATATCAAAGAAGATATTTAAATACGAGAATATACCGACTCCCGAATTTGTATATTTAAATAAAGATGTCGCCCGCGACGATAATGAACTCATGCAAAGTGTATCATCGCTTGGCCTGCCATTTGTTGTTAAGCCTATCGGGCAGGGATCCAGTATCGGAGTTAGTATTGTAAATAATGTTACAAAAGTATTCGAGTCGATAGACGAAGCCAGAAAGTACGGAGATGACTTCATAATTGAAAAGTACATAGACGGAAGAGAGATCCAGGTCGGTATCCTTGGCAACAGCAAACCCATCGCCCTACCCCCCATTGAGATAATCTCCAAAAAAGATTTCTTTGATTACGAAGCGAAGTACAACCCAAGTCTTGCCACAGAAATAGTACCTGCGGACATCACCCCGGATCAGCGAAATCTGTTGAACACACTTGCCATCAGGGCATTCGAGGCGATCAGCTGCAGGGGCTTTGCGCGGGTGGACATGTTCTTAAAAGGTGATCTCGCTTATGTTTCCGAATTAAATACGATACCCGGGCTGACGAAAGAATCGCTTTTCCCGAAAGAAGCCAGGGCTTGCGGAATAAACTTCACGGACCTGATTGACAGGATAATTACCCTTGGCCTGGAGAGCAGTCACGGCAAATAAAATCCTGCTTAATAATCCTATTTGATAATCAAATCAAAAATTCTCTCCAGATCGTCGATGGATCCAAATTCAATCTCAATTTTACCCCTGGTTTTGCTCATCTCCACCCTGACGGGGACGCTGAGGTAATCGGAGAGCCTTTGTGTTATATCAGGGAATTTTTTGGGCTGAATGACCTTTATCGCTTTCTTCCTGCGCGCCTCTCCCTGCATCAGATTCCTTACTATCTCCTCAACCTGCCTGACCGAGAGCTGATCATCAACGATTCTTTTAACGATCTTCTTCTGTAATTTTTTATCCTCTATGGCAAGTACAGATCTTGCATGACCATACGTTATTGCCTCATTTGTGAGCATATCCTGGATCTCAGGGTCAAGGGTTATGATCCTCAATATGTTTGTTATATTTGAGCGGCTCTTCCCTATCCTCTTTGAAAGATCGGCATGCGTAATACCAAAATCCTCAATCAACTGCTGAAAAGCGTAAGCTTCTTCTACAACATTAAGGTCATCCCTGTTAAGATTTTCAATCAGTGAAAGTTCCAGTGATTCCATCTCGTCCGTCTGGCGAATGATCGCCGGTATAACCTCAAGGCCCGCAGCCTGAGCAGCTCTCCACCTTCTTTCACCGGCTATTAACTCGTACCCGCCATCCTTGGGGCGAACCACTATTGGCTGTATAACCCCAAAAGCATTTATCGAGGCGATCATCTCTTCCAAAAGTTCCGGATTGAAATCTTTTCTTGGTTGCCTGGGATTTGCAGTTATTTTTAAAACTGCTATATTTGCAACCCGCATAGCTTCAATTCTTTCAAATGATGGTATTAAAGAGGATAAGCCCTTACCCAGACCTCTGCGCACCATTATTTATCACTTCCTTTGTAAAATTCACATATGCAATAGTACCTCTACAATAAGGGTCATAAATTATCGCCGGCAAGCCGTAGCTTGGAGCTTCAGAAAGTCGAATATTTCTTGGGATGATAGTTCGAAAGACTTTTTTTGGAATAAATTTGTAGACTTCATCTGCAACCTGTTCAGAGAGATTTGTCCTGGTGTCGAACATCGTCAGCAGCACACCGCCTACCTCCAACATTGGGTTTAAGCTTGCCTGCACAAGACTTATTGTTTTGAGAAGGTTACTCAAGCCCTCAAGCGCGTAATATTCACATTGAATCGGAATCAATATTTCATTGGCGGCAGACAGAGCGTTTACGGTAAGAATGCCGAGTGCAGGAGGACAATCAATTATTATGAAATCATAATCCGGGATGATTGGACTGATGGCATTTTTCAACCTTAGTTCACGGGATATCATCGACACCAGCTCAATTTCTGCGCCAGCAAGCTGTATTGAGGAAGGAGCAAGATCCAGGCCATCGACCTGTGTCTTGATTATAATTTTGCGAATATCCTCATCCTCTATTATGGACTCATAAATGCAGTCGCTTACATTGCCAGTGTCAATGCCAAGACCGCTTGTTGAGTTACACTGCGGGTCAAGATCTATTAGCAGCACATGATACCCCTCAACAGCAAGGCAGGCACTCAAGTTGATTGCGGTGGTTGTTTTCCCGACTCCACCTTTTTGATTTGCTATGGCAATGATTCTTTTCTTAACCTGGGGTAAAGGCTTTGATTCATTAATCAATTTTTTACCTCAAAGAATTTATGTATGTATTATATATCATCAAAGAAATTCTTTTAATCAAAAAGCGGCAATTTAATCATAATATCTGCTAAAAAATTATAAAATAGGCCTCTTTTGGGGAATGCCTGACCTTCTCGGATACCTCTGCGGGGTCGGAGTAATTTTCCTGTAAATTAAAAGAATTCTCTCCTCCTGCAAGTTGGGAACCTCTACATCCATAACCACATCCAACTGTAAGCTCAATATCTTTGCCGTGGTTGAGTAGTGAACCATCTCTTTCATTGCTCTCCTGGATTTGTAAAGAATCACATACCCATTCTCCTTTGCTAAAGGTGATAACAGCTCAAATGAGGTTGGCGTTTTAGCTAATGCTCTTGCAACAGCTGCATCGAAGTTTTCCCTGTATTCAGCTAGGCGGCCAACGTTCTCTGCTCGATCATTCAGGACAACAGCATTTCTAATTCCAATAGAATCAATGACAGTTTTCAAAAAATTAGATTTCTTCGCATTTGATTCTATCAAGGTGAACTTTACGGAGCTGATAAAAATCGCGAGCGCCAGGCCTGGAAAGCCGGCACCTGAACCAACGTCAACCACTTTTTTAAAGTCATGATTGGTGAGGTACTTATATAAAGCCAGCGAATCGAAAAGGTGGCGGACAGCCAAGTTACAGAATTCCGAATTGCCCACCAGATTCATCGACCTTGAATACTCAGCAATCAGTTCAAAATACCTGATTGTCCTCTCAATGTCAATTTGCTTAAAATCAATGCAGAGTCTTGTTAGGCCTGATTTCAAAAATGTTTCACGTGAAACATTACCGCCTAAGTTATTGTCCTGCAGCTTGATCTCCCCTTCTCCGGGACTCGTACTTATTTATATACAAAGATAGAATCGATATGTCTGCAGGAGAGATGCCTGCAATTCTTGAAGCCTGCCCTATGGTTTCCGGTCTGAACCGCTCAAGTTTCTGTCTGCATTCAAGTGAGAGCCCTACTAAGTCCATAAATCCCATTGATGCTGGAATCATTTTTTCTTCTATTCTCTCACGCTGTCTTATTTCTTCATGCTGTCTATTTATATAGCCTTCGTACTTTATCTCTATCTCAACCTGCTCTTTCGATGCACTTGAGTATCCGCCGATCTTACTAAAAAAATTATGCTCGAGCATACTAAGCCTGATCTGCGGCCTTTTCAGCATGTCGATTACGGGCGTGGTTTCAGTTATCGGAGCGCATCCCACTTCTTCTAAGACAGCATTTGACTCCTTGCCCGGATGCAGGCGTGCACTTTTCAGGAACTCGCGCAATTTTTTTACCTCACCTTTTTTCTTCCTGACAATTTCTATCTGGTCTTTTGAAATCAGCTTGAATTTATACCCATATTCGGAAAGCCTCATGTCGGCATTGTCAGACCTTAATATCAGCCTGTACTCCGCACGTGATGTGTACATGCGATACGGTTCATCAGGGTCTTTCGTTATCAGATCATCTATCAAAACTCCAATGTATGCTTCACTCCTCTTGAGCGAAAATGGTTCTTCCTTTATGCAGTAAAGCGCTGAGTTTATCCCTGCGATTATCCCCTGTGCGGCAGCTTCCTCATACCCGGATGTCCCATTTATCTGGCCTGCAGAAAAAAGTCCTTTTATATCTTTAAACTCAAGTGTTGACTTAAGTTGTTCGGGCACAACATAAAAATATTCCACGGCATACCCTGGACGCATAATAAATGCATCTTCAAGACCAGGAGTGCTATTTACTATCTTTTGCTGAATATCGACCGGCATGCTTGTAGTAAGACCCTGCAAATACATCTCATTTGTCCTCCAACCCTCAGGCTCAATAAATACAGGGTGATTTTTCTTGTCCGGGAAATTTATTACTTTCCTGTCTATTGATGGACAGAACCTGGGTCCATGTGATTGTATCGATCCACTCTTTATTGGTGACCTGTGGATATTTTTTAAAATTATCTCATGCGTAATTTCATTAGTATGAGTCAGATAGCAGTCAAGTTGTTTTCGAACAATCCTCGAATCCCAAACTGAAAATGACAGGGGAAAATCATCACCTGGCTGAGGAATCATCTTTTTAAAATCAATAGTCCTCCTGTCCACCCTCGGGGGGGTTGCTGATTGGAACCTCGAAATCATTATGCCATTTTTGATCAAACTTCTAGGTAAGTCCTCCGACGGCAGCTCTCCTACCCTACCAGCCTTATATTCATAATCACCTATTACTATGCGCCCTCCCATGAAAGTTCCCGTTGCAAGCACAATTGCCCCGGCACAAAACTGTTCACCGCTGCATGTCAAAAGACCTCGAACCGCTCCATCACATACAATCAATTCCTTCGCGGCACCCTGAAACAGATAAAGGTTCTCCTGATTCTCCATTACCATTTTCATGCTCGTCTCGTAAAGTTTTTTATCCGTTTGAGCCCTGAGTGCCTGCACTGCTGGACCCTTCGAGCTGTTCAACACCTTGATCTGTATAATGGCCCTGTCCGTATTTCTTGCGATCTCTCCCCCAAGTGCATCAACCTCTCTCACCAGCTGACTCTTCCCTATCCCGCCAACTGCCGGATTGCACGGCATCAGTGCTATCTTATCTATGTTGATCGTCAAAAGCATGGTTTTTAATTCCATCCGCGATGAAGCAAGTGCGGCTTCACAGCCTGCATGTCCCCCGCCCACAACTATCACATCAAAATAATTATCGTCTCTTTTTTTCATCGCTGTTACTCATCCTAAAATTGCTTTACCTTACTCTTAAGATAACTGACTGCATCTCTACCGGCAGTAATACCATCTATAATCGATTGAAAAATACTGGTTGACCCACACATGGCACCTGCAAAAAGCATGCCGCCTTGCACTGACAACTCTCTGTTGCTTCCAATAAAATACTTACTTTTCAGGACCCTATATTTGACCTTATAAGGAGCTCTCGTCGGCATAACAAGAAACTTATCCTCCAGTCTTTTAATGCTGCTGTTAAAGACTTTCATCGGGACCTTTTTAGAATAATATTTACTTACATAATATTCGAAACTTCTAACTCCAAGCGGAACAAACAGGAGTGAATGGTCATCTTCTAATTTGTACAGATAGCAGTATTTGGGAGTGGTTTTTGAATTAGTTTTGCTGCAATAATATTTGATCTCTATCCGCTCACATTCCTCCTCTAACTCCCTGGCAATCCTTACAACATGTGAGCTTGATACGGCGCTGTCCGTAAATTCGTATCCCATCTCCTCTAAATTCTTGCATAGATCATCTGATGCAATTTCGCCGTGTCTTCCGCCAGGTGTTTTATGTCCATCATAAACACATCTTGCTTTCAGGAACGTCCCAGCGCAAATTACAACCGCTTTTGCTCTGTACTCATCTCCAAGCCTCGACCTTATTACAAAACCCCCATTTTGCTCAATAATCCTGGTTGCCTCTGCCTGCTTGACTTGAAGATGCTCAATATTTTCCATGCACTCCTTCATATATATGAAGTATTCCCTCTTGTCGATAACCAGCATGTTTCTTTCAATCATTCCAACCGGTCTCTCCATAATGCCTATCCTGTCGATAAGCCCGACATCAGCTCCTGAGATATTCATCAAAGGATCACCTGATACCAGAGCAATTGCATCAAGGTTTATATTAAGAAGCAATGTTCTAAAACCTTCGCATGCAATTGACTTAGCGGCTTCGCATCCGCTGTGTCCTGCTCCTATAACCACTGCGTCTGCGCTATTTAACTCATCCATTTAAATTCACTCCTGAAATGTTTCACGTGAAACATTTCTATTTTCCAATACAGAACTTCGAAAATATTTCATCATAAAGCTCTTTATCTTCCCTCTTACCTCTTATCTCAAGAACCGCGTCGTATGCGCTTTTCACATCCATAGATATGAACTCCTCTGACAGCCCATTTTTTAACGATTCAACTGCGCCTTTCACATGCCCCATCGCCCTTTTTAAAAGTTCTCGCTGCCTTTTGTTTGCATAAAACCTCATCGAGTCCGGTAACTTGCCTCCGGTCGCTTTCCTAACAATCTCTTGCTCAAGTAATTCGATGTTAAAGCCCGTTTTTGCTGAAATTCTAATGCATGTTTCAGCTCCAGTAATTCTTTTTATTTCCTTATCATCAAACCCGTCAACGAGGTCAACTTTATTTGCGACAAGTATAAAGTTTTTATCTCTTACCATCTGTGCTATTTCAACATCTCTCTCGTCTATCCGATCGCTTGCATCTATGATAAACAAAACGATATCTGCCTCATTCAAGGCTTTTATGCTCTTTTCAACACCAATTTTTTCAACCAGATGCCTTGACTTTCTTATGCCTGCTGTATCCATAATTTTTAACGGTATGCCTCTTACGTTAATTGTCTCTTCAATTAAATCCCGTGTGGTGCCAGGTATTTCGGTCACTATTGCCTTCTCTTCTCTCACCAGCCGGTTTAAAAGGCTTGACTTTCCAACATTTGGCTTCCCTGCTATTACAGTGTTTATCCCTTCAACAAACACCTTCCCGCCTTCAGAGTCATATATTACTTTCCCTATCCTATCCCCAATTTCATTAAGACTCTTAAGCACCTCTTCGCTGGATACTGTATCAATATCCTCATCCGAAAAATCCACTGCTGCTTCTTCTTCCGCATATATATCAAGCAGCTCTTTCTCAATCTCATCGATCTCATCCTTTAAAACACCCGCGAGATTTCTCGACGCAAAATAAAATGCCCTTTCAGTCTTCGCCCTTATAACTTCCGCAACTGCTTCAGCCTCCGTTATATCTATCCTTCCATTAAGAAAAGCTCTCTTCGTAAATTCGCCCGGCTCAGCAATCCTTGCCCCATTTTCTGTCAATATTTCCAGTACTTTTCTTGCTGCCATATAACCTCCGTGACAGCTGATCTCCACGATATCCTCGCGCGTATAAGAGCCTGGCGCCGGCATGATCATTACCAGCACTTCATCCACAATCTCCTTGTTTGTTGGATCCATCACCCATCCATATCGCAATTCGTAATGCAATATTCTTTCCCAATTAAATTCATTCTTCGGTTTAAATACTTTGCTCGCTATCGCAAACGATCTATCTCCGCTCAACCTGACAATAGATACAGCAGAATCTCCAACCGGAGTTGACAATGCAGATATGGTGTCCCTTACATAAGTCATTTTCCTTGCATCCCTGTTGTTTACCTTAATGCGAAAAAGTTGTATTCTAATTATAGTTTCGTTTCATGACCATTACCATTTGTCATACCAGAAAATAGGGAGGTAGTAATGAAGGTTGAGAAAGACAAGATTAAGGTTTCCATTTATACCGCTACTCTAGTTATCGAAGGAACCATTCATAAAATACAAACAGGTAGGACATCTGACTACCTCAATGTAAATGTTAATCGCTTCATCCCAATTACTGACGTGAAGATTAAATCGCGTTTCCCTGATGATAGCAGTAACTTTTCGAACGAAGTTCAACGACCGCTGTTACTGCTTAGAACTAACATGATAGAATTTGTTGAAATTATTGATGAAAACCCGGCCTGACGCCGGTATTAGCATTATCTTTTTTTTGATTGAATTTTTCGGCAACCCTTATTATTACCCTGCGATCTGGGTCTTCCCCCAGACTTTCAGTCCTGACCTTATCATCCGCAGCCAATACGCTATGAATTATTTTGCGCTCCCGAGCAGTCATGGGGTTCAATGCAATATCCCTATTTTCCTTCACTGCTCTCTGTGCCATTGATCTTGCGAAATCCTCAAGCTCCTCGTCCTGTCGTTTCTTGTAACCATCTATATCAAAAAATACTTTAACCCTGGCATCAGAAAGCCTGTTAGCCACTATTTCAGTAATAAATTGCAGTGCATCTAGCGTGGTACCATGTCTGCCAATTAAAATTGCGGAGTCATCCCCGTTAACATCAATAGTAATCAAGTTACTATCTATTTTGCATTCAACAACTGCGCCGCTGTCAAATATTTTAATAACGTTTGTGACAAAGTCCCTTACCGTCTCATCAAGCCTTTTCTTCTTAAAGACTTTTACCTCAACCTTTTGATTTCCAAATCCTAATATTTTTCTCCCTTTTTTACTAATAACCTCGTAATCGACTTCATCCAATTCCAGGCCTAATTTTGCCGCTCCTTTTGCGACAGCCTCGTCCAAGCTATTGCCTTTTACTATTACATCCTCTTTCATTTCTACCATCTCACCCTCGCCTCTTACCTCTTTTCCTGGATTTACGTGCAGACGTAACTTTATCAGTTCCTCCGATCTCCTTAACTGGCTCCGCTTTTGCTTCAATCTCCGACTGTGAAGGTTTCTCTACTTTAAGCGGCTTTAACCCGAACTTTGCCATAACTAACTGCTGCAGCATCGACCATATATTTGTAATAGTCCAGTACAGCAAAACACCAGCAGGCAACCTGTAACCAATAAATCCAAAAAGTAATGGCATTGCGAAAGTTAATACCCTTTGTTTGGGGTCTGTCATCGTCTGTAAAGACGTCACCAGGGTCGTGACCACCATCAAAATAAGCGTAATGGGAAGCCAGCCAAAAAGTATATCTGGCTTGGATAGATCCCCAATCCATAGAAACGATGCTTCCTTCAATTTTTCATAATCTATCAAAACCCTGTAAAGAGCAAAAAATATCGGCATTTGAAGGAGTAGGGGAAAACAGCCTGCTAAAGGGTTGACGTTGTGTTCTTTGTAAAATGCCATTAATTCTTTCTGTTGCCTCTCCTTATCATCCTTATACCTTTCCTGCAACTCCTTCAATTTCGGCTGAATCCTCTGCATCTGGATCATGTTCCTTGTTTGAGAAATAGTCAGTGGAAGCAGGATAATCCTTACAGAAAGAGTCAAGAGGATTATGGCAACCCCGTAGTTGTTCACATATTTATAAAAAAATTCAAGTACTATATAAAATAAGTTTATGAACGGCGCTAGTATCGCGTTCATCTATTCCTCCATCATTTAACGGGGTCGTACCCGCCCTTTGAAAATGGATTGCACCTCATAACACGCCATATTGATAGATAAGTTCCTTTTAGAAATCCGTACTTCTTTATCGCACGCATGGAATAAACGGAGCAGGTAGGCTCAAACCTGCATGAGGCCGGCAGCATGGGTGATATATATCTCTTGTAGATATTAAGCAAAAAAATTAATACTTCGCTATTAAATTCAGAGATCTTTTTCAATATCCTTTTGCACCTTGTCAATTAACATATTTATACTGTTACGCATATCTGCAAATGTATTCATGCTTAAATCTTTTCTGACAGCTATTATCGCGCGCATCCTTCTTAGGCTATTGAGATCAGTGGTCCTGAGGCTCTCCTTAACAAGTCGTTTTATCCTATTCCTTTTTACAGCGTTCACCATCTTCTTGCTTATGGCAAAGCCGAACCCAGCAACGTCATCTCCGTCGACAAAGCAATAATATATCACAATTCCACCAAAATATGCGGATTTCCCGTGCTGGTAGATTTCTTTATATTCTTTGCTGGACCTTAAAACTCTGAAGTTTTTTCCCTTATTCAAACCGCGAGGCGCTTTCTGCCCTTTTGCCTTCTCCTGCTCAATATGTCCCTTCCGTCAGCAGTGGCCATCCTCACCCTGAATCCGTGGGTCTTACTTCTCTTTCTATTTTTAGGTTGATAAGTTCTCTTCATTTTTTACTCCAAAATCGGTGTATTATAACTTTACTTTATTTTTAATGTCAAGGTAACTAAATGCCGTCTTTTGTGTTATAATTTGTCAGCCTCACAAACTGAATTTATCAAACTATTTATGATAATTGTAGAAAATAATATGTCCTTATATTCTGTCTTTTCATTAAGTGTTATAGTTATCAACATCTGTGGAGATTATTGTGGATAACTCTGAAAAATACCTGGTAAACCACACTCATACATTTTCAGTAATTAACATAACTGCCAAATTTAATAGGAAATTATCGTTATTATATTTGTTTAAAAATCGCTTGATAATAATGCTTTTCTGAAAAGCTGGAAAGGTAATTTTTGGAAGATTTTACTCCTGACATAGAGCATGGAAACCTGCAGGTCAGAGTCGCTATCTACGATTCTATGACCGCAGCACCGCGCATTATAGATCTTCATTCGGACAACATTAGAGATCTAATGAATGTGTTAAGCGAAAAAACTTACAGCTTCTCACAGCAGAAGGGAGGCGATATCCCTTATACAACCATAAGGGAGGTCATCGAAAACCTCATTCACGCAAATTTTGCCGAGGTCACCATAAATATATATGGAAATGGCAACATAATAACGATCTCGGATCAGGGACCTGGGATATCAGATAAGGAAAAGGTATTCATGCCCGGTTACACAACAGCCACGAAATCGATGAAAATGTACATAAGAGGTGTTGGCTCTGGCCTGCCGATAGTAAAAGAAACAATGATGTTCTCAGGTGGGGAAATCAATGTCGATGATAACCTGAACCATGGGACTGTAATCACCCTAAAGATCCCCGCTAAAGATAAGGGCATAGAGGAAACTGCGACCTCGAAACAGCAATCTGTCGAAGAGCCCATGCCTGCTGTCAAAATCTCGGCAAGACAGCTAAGGGTTCTCTCGTTAATTATAGAGTTCGAACGAGCAGGGCCCTCAAAAATTTCTGAGGAGCTGGATATTAGCCTTGCCACTGCCTATAGAGATTTACAAGCCCTTGAAAATGTCGGGTTTATCAAACCCGATGAACATGGAAAGCGTTATGTGACCGATACTGGTTTATCTTTTATCGACAAGACTTATAATAAAAAGGTTTGAAGCAAGGAGGTCTTTTGCCAAGTAAGGAGATGGAGTCAGTATGGGCTGGTGCCCTTCAAATAATAAAAGGGGAGATTAACACTCAGGCTTACAATACATGGTTTGAGAACACAAGACCAATATCCTTTGAGGATAATATATTCACGCTAGGAGTAGAGACTGATTTTGCTAGGGACTGGTTGAATTCGAGGTTCCATAGCATGATCACAAATTCGCTGCTTAGTGTACTTGGTTCGCGTGACTCCATAAACGTGAACATAGTGAAGATCAATGAAGACAGCGCTTCAGCAAACAAAAGGGTGCAATCTGCGCCCCAAAAATCCAAAACTAAGCAAAAACGGGATCTCAATCCGGAGCTCAAACCAAAATACACCTTTGATTCGTTTGTCATTGGATCCAGCAACAGGTTCGCCCACGCCGCCGCGATGGCCGTGTCTGAGAACCCAAGCAAAACGTACAACCCGCTCTTCATTTACGGCGGAGTTGGTCTTGGGAAAACGCACCTGCTGCAGGCGATTGGCCACTACATATACAAAAACTATCAAAACCTTTTTGTTAAATATGTATCGACCGAAGAGTTCCTGAACGACTTCATAAACTCAATCAAAGATAAAACGGACATGGTCTTCCAGAACAAATACAGGAATACTGACGTTCTACTCGTTGACGATATACAGTTCCTTGAAAACAAGGATTCCACACAGGAAGCATTTTTTCACACATTCAACTCACTCCACAATTCCAACAAACAGATAGTCATCACAAGCGATAGGCCGCCCAAGGATATAGCCACACTCGAAGATAGGCTTCGCTCCCGGTTTGAATGGGGACTAATTACAGACATACAACCGCCCGACATCGAAACACGAATTGCTATACTGAGGAAGAATGCTGAACACGAAAAAATATCACTTCCTGAGGACGTAGCTGAATTCATAGCTTCAAAAATGCAGATAAACATAAGAGAACTGGAAGGTGCGCTGATAAGAGTCTCTGCTTATGCCTCTCTAACCGAGTCAAATATAAATATGGAACTGGCAACTGAGGTGCTAAAAGACCTGATCGCGGAAGATTCAGATAAACCCATCACAATTGACCACATTCTTAAGGAGGTATCGAGGTTTTACTCGATTCCGCTTGACAAACTCATTAGTCAAAAAAGGGCGCATGAAATAGCACATCCCAGACAGATCGCCATGTTTCTTGCCCATGAGCTCACCGAAACATCACTTCCGAAAATAGGGGCTAGGTTAGGAGGAAGAGACCATACCACAGTCATTTACGCAATAAAGAAGGTCAGTGCCCTTATAAATAAAGATAAAGGCGTCTACAAAGATATCCAGGAGTTGACATCGAAGATTAAAATAAAACGGTAATAACATTGTCAATAAAATTATTAATAGGTGTTGGTAATTTGTTGAAAACAAACACTAATTTTATAACTTGGTTCTTTTTATATTTTATTAACTTATTTTTAGAAGATAATTATTTCCAAATACCAAGGGTAATTCTTAGTTATCAACACAACTAACACCCATTATTATTATTATTATATATATTAATTAATATAACTAGTAATGGAGGATCATAGTGAAGTTAAAATGCTCAAGAAGTGAACTTTTAAACGGTTTTAGTATGGTATCACGTGCTATATCAACTAAAAGCATTTTACCCATACTTTCCGGTGTAAATGTAATTGCTGATGATATCGTTAAACTTGCTGCGACGGATCTTGAGATGAGCATAACAACTTCCATTTCCTCTAACGTAATAGAGAATGGGAGTGCCGTGCTCCCAGCAAGGCTGACCATTGATATTCTTAAAAATCTACCTGAAGCTGCTGTAAATTTAGAGTCTGATGAGGAAAGCGGATCGGCCAGGATAACCTGCGTTAGCTCGAGGTTTAACATAAGAGTTCTGTCACCCAAGGACTTCCCGGTGATACCTGAGGTTAAATCAGGAAGCAGTGTCGCATTAAAACAGGCTGTTTTTAATGAGGCTGCGCACCAGGTAGTCATGGCGGCGTCCACTGATGAGTCAAGACCGATACTTACGGGTGTTCTTTTTTCCTTGAAAGGTAATGTGCTTGATATGGTGGCGACTGATTCATACAGGCTCGCAAGGAGCAGTATAAGAATAACAAGCGACTTAGAATTAGACGTTATCGTACCAGCGAAGGCAGTTGCCGAGGTTGGCAGGACTCAACCAAAAGGCGAGGATGAGGAGCTCGAGATTGCAGTTGAGGAAAACCAGGTTAAGTTTAATTGTGTTGGGTACACGCTGACATCAAGGCTAATAGCAGGGTCTTATCCACCGTACAAGCAATTGATACCAACTACGTACGCTACAAACGTTGATGTAGGCAAAACTGAATTTGAGGAAGCTATAAAAAGGGTTAAGACCGTGGCGGTGAACAACGTACCCATAAAGCTAACAATCACGTCCGACAGTATGGTTTTGAGTGCAAACTCAAGAGAGATCGGCGAAGCGGTTGAGGAGATCAAAGTGAAAGCGGAGGGTAGCGACATAGAGATTGCTTTCAACCCGGAGTACCTGTTAGATGGCGTGTCTGGTATAAAGGGAGAAAAGTTATTGCTGAGACTGGACACACCTCTTAAGTCAGGACTGGTGCAACCCTTTGATAATGATGATTTCATATACCTGTTAATGCCGGTCAGGATAGGTTAGTTGGGATTACTGTGCGGTTGAGACGATTATATTGTTAAGGATATTCTTGACCGTATTTAGTTCTTCTTCGCTTGGTTTCTCGCTCATTCGGAAATCAAAGACGACATAATAACTGGGTGTATTGAAGGCAAACAATATTATGGTAGTTACCCCGTTTTCAGAAGTCGCATTGAACTCCACCTCAGCACCGGTTACGGGCCCAACCGAGTAGTGACCTCTATAGTTTTGGTTGATGTTGTTGAAATTTTGTTTGGTTTTGTTTTCAAAATACCAGTCGAGCAGACCATCGGGGTTGAATGCCGAATCGTAAGGGACGAGGTTCAGGTTCAGGAAGGCTCTGCCTGACCTGATATCTTTAAAGACCAACGTTCCCGGAGTGCTGTCATCCATCAACAGGTACTCGGGATATTCGAAGGATAGACCGGCAGCCTGATTATTATAGTTAACGTACTTGACCTCTTTTTTGCTATTGCTGCTTAGAAAGAGGAGTTCATCTTTCTCAACTTTTTGATTAACCGAGACTATGACCCTTATTTCTCCATCACCCACGTCCCGATTTGCCTGACTGACCATCACCGTTCTTGTGCTGGCTGCAACTGCTGGTCTAAATGATGTTATACCTCTAAATTCTCCATTAAAGAGATATTTTATCTCAACCCTGTCTCTTGTAGTTCCATTTGAGTAGTTTATTACATAGAACACATCCTGATTGGTGGAGACTGTGTCGGATTGGACCTTTAACAGATCCATGTCCTGCTGATAGACAGCGAAATATGCTTCATTTAGGGAAATTGGAACTTCTGGGTGTTCTGTCTCGACAACCTCAACCTCTTTTTCTTGCTGGCCGACTTGCGATTGTCCCCATATTTTATGAATAATAAAGGGAGAAGCAACGGCGAGTGCAGCAAACAGCAGCACAAGCAATAATATCAGTTTCGTGTAGCTTCGTCTTTTTCTGAACAAATATTAATTAGAATAATTATTAGTAACAAATATTTTACTTGCATATTATTATACAACACTACTTTAAAAGCAGGTTCTGGCAGAGGAGATACTGAAGCAGCATTACCACTTTTTTGGTAGTTTGAAGAGCTCCTTAAAATATCCAACCAGGCAGATGGGCGACATTATCATCTGATAGAAGAGAATATACACGATAACCCCGAGTCGGTTACGCCTGACCTTCAGGCCAAGCTCCTCAAATACTTTTTTACTTTTTCGATACATTACGTAGAGTATGGCAAGGTTGATGGGTAGAACGAATAAAGTAGCAGGGCCGGCTATATAGAATTTACCCATAAAAGCAAGCACCAGCCCCGGGATGAAAAATACGCTGTAGGCAAAATCGAGAAAGGGAAATATAAAATCTATAGCCACGAAAAAAGCGGGTATGCCCGGCATCCTCCAAACAAGATTACCATGTCTCTTTATGCCCTCAATCATGCCCCTTGCCCATCTTATTCGCTGTCTTGCGAATCTTTTAAAGGTCGTAGGTGCCATGGTAAATCCCACCGCAGTTGGCTCAAATCCAATTCTGTACCCTCTTTTCAGGAGGGCCCAGGTCAGGACGATGTCTTCTCCAATGACATCCGGCCAACCTGCTAACCTTCTTAATTGAGTTCTTTTGAAAATGCTAAATGCCCCCTGTGCGACGAGCGTCCCCTGATACAGGGATTGCTGTCGTTTGACGGATGCTATGGCAGTGAAATAGTCCCATTCCTGCAGCCTTGCTAAAAATGTTGATCTGGAGTTCTTTACCATTACAGTACCAGCGACTGCAGCAGTATTGGAAGGATCTGTTATCAGTCTTGTAACTATTCTTCTGATGGCTTCTCTGTGCAAAAAGGTATCGGCATCAATTGTAATGATTATATTGTTGGATGTGTGCGCAAGTCCTTCATTTAAAGCGTGCGCCTTCCCGCCGTGCTCGGCACAGACTAATTTAAGATTATTTAAGTTAAGAGAACGCACTACATCAACTGTATGATCGAGCGAACCGTCATCGGCGATAACTATTTCGATCTCATTTGGATAATTCTGCTGCAATATACCGCGGATTGTTTCGCTGACGACGTCTTCTTCGTTGTATGCTGCAATGAGAATGCTAACAGGTGGAAGGTGGACTCTTTTTGGTAAAGGTTTGGGTTTATCAAGGATTACGCTCATAAGCATATGGAGGTTCAGGAATCCAGGGATTAGTGCTATGAGCATGATTATGGTTACGGATAAAGGAATTCCCACAATTTCTCCCAGATCTTTGATCCAGGAGACTGATATAAATATGGATAGAAAAAACCAGAGGGTTGCGATAAGTGTAGAGATGATAAATTTTGTCCGTGTGCTCAGATATATTAAATCGTTTCCAACTGCTCTTTCTTGCGAGGCTATCGTTTTCATTTATAGTCCGAACCTTAAAAATTTGCATCGGTAAACTCATATCGATCAGAATTTTATGATTATGCAACAGTTTAATAATCGGTTAAAATTCGGACTAACTTAAATGTAGCCGTTTTCCTTATACCACTTTGCGGTTTCGTGGATGCCTCTTCTTATATCGAATTTTGGGTCGTACCCGAGCTCTTTTCTGGCCTTGCTTATGTCAAAAGCCCTGCTCTTGGTGAAGAAATCGACCCTTCTCCTGTATATCGGAGGCTCTAAGCCAAGCGGGATGAATATCTTTTCGGTTATGGTGCCGAGTATCTGAAATGGCTTGACGGGCAGGTGAAGCTTTGGGGGAGGAACGTCAAATTCAGCAGCAATTATTACCGCAAGCTCGTTCAGGGTAACGTAGTCCGGTCCCTCGATGATATAGACGTTACCTATCGAATTTTTTTTCTTCCATCCTAGCAAGAAGCCGTCAACAAGATCATCGATATATACCTGGTGAAGATACACGTTTCCACTGCCAAGCATGACGAACCTTCTTTTCGCGATCATCTTGAACATCTTCAGCATCCTGAAATCTCCTGGCCCGTAGATCGCTCCAGGCCTTATTACTGTCACCGGGAAGTTGTGCTTTTTGTGAAATTCAAGTGCTGTTTTTTCTCCCTCAGCCTTGCTCCTTTGATAGGGATCACCGGGGTTATACGGGGAATCCTCGTTTGCCGGCAGCACCTTGGGACCACCGAGTACTCCTATGGTGCTGCAATGAATGAAACGCTCCACTTTGCTGACAAGGGAGGCTTCGAGCATGCGCCTGGTACCCTCAGCATTCACGTCAAAATAGTACTGATCTTTGACTTTAGCTTCTCTATATACTGCACCGATGTGGAAAACGACGTTAATGTTTTTAACAGCATCTTTAACGCTGTCCCCATCAGTCAGGTCACCGTAAGCTATTTCAACGTCGAGCCCATCAAGATTTTTCAGGTTAGGGCTGTCTTTTCTTGCAAAAGCCCTGACCTCATATCCATCTTTAACAAGCCTTCGTGTTAAATTGCTTCCAAGATACCCCGTGCTTCCCGTTACAAGTATTTTCATATCAGACGCTCCTGAAATTTATTCTTAAAAGTACCTTCAAATGATAGCATACATAGGGGGACAAACATGCCGCTTCAGTACAGGAGACTTGTAGAAGAAAGGAAGCTTGATGATATAATCTTGACCTGTAAGTTTAAAATATCTATTTAGGTTCACAATTTAATCAGTCAAGAGGTATCACATGAGTCAACTTGGGATTGACCTTGGCACGACCGGTTGCAAAGGGGTCTGCTTTGATGAAGAAGGTAATATCCTCGCGTCTGCATACAGGGAGCACTCGCTTTTATACCCTGCTGAAGGTTTTGTGGAGACTGACCCGAATTTTATATGGGAGTCCATAAAGTTGATAATTAGAGAAATAACCTCAAGGACCGGCCATGACCCCGTTAGAGCCATAGCATTTTCATCGATGGGGGAGAGCTTCACTCCGGTCAACAAAAGGCTCGAATTTCTTTATAACAGCATTGTAGCGTTTGATTCCAGAGCTAAGGAGGAAAGCGACTATTTAGAGGAGAGGGCTGGTAAACCGAGGATTTTTGAGATAACAGGTCAACCTATGAACCCGATATACCCGCTTCCCAAGATAATGTGGCTGAGGAAGCATAAACCGGAGATATTTAAAAATACATGGAAGTTTTTATGCTATGAGGATCTTGCAGGAGCGCTTCTGGGAGCAGAACCCGCAATAGATTATTCACTAATTGCAAGGACTCTCGCGTTTGACATCATAAATAAGGTATTCTCTGAAGAGATGCTGGAACACGCTAAATTGGATTCGGATAAATTTGCGAGGCCTGTTCCCTCGGGTGAGATAATAGGCAAGGTATCAGGCAGGATTGCTGATGAGGTTGGTTTGAAACCTGATACCGCCATTATCGCTGGAGGGTTTGATCAGCCATGCGCTGCGCTTGGAGCGGGGATAAATGTTCCTGGGATTGCCGATGACGGGATCGGCACCGTTGAATGCGTGACTGCGGTTTTTGAGAACATTGATGAGCTGATCAAACTTCTAAAATCAAACATCCCTTATTTTCCACATGTGATAAATGGTCTGTACTGCGCCATAGGATATAACTTTACCGGCGGCGCTTTACTGCGGTGGTATCGTGACAATTTTGGAAAAGAAGAGGTTGAGATATCAAAGAAGAAGAATATGAATGAGTACGATGCAATAATTGGAAACGCCAGTAAGGATATATCCTCGGTTTTCATATTGCCGCATTTCATCGGCACGGGCACTCCCTGGCTTGACACCGCCTCTAAAGGAGCGATCCTGGGGCTTACCCTTGGTACGACAAAAGCGGATATAATTCGCGCGATACTTGAAAGCGAAACGTATGAGATAAAACTTAATATCGACACGATGGAGAGCGCGGGGATAGCCATTAGTGAGTTAAGGGCGGTCGGCGGAGGAGCCAGATCTGCCATCTGGATGCAGATAAAGTCGGATATTACGAATAAGAAAATCGTTACCTTGAACGTGACAGAAGGAGGATGCCTTGCGGCTGCTCTGCTTGCCGGGACCGCGATTGGGGTTTATAAGGACATAGATGAAGCCATCTCAAACGTGATAAAGGTTAAGAAGGAGTTTTATCCTGACAAAAAGCAGCACGAAAGGTACCTGTCAAAATTTGAGGTTTACAAGAAGATTTACCCGGCTATAAAGGAAATCAGCCACAGGATGTAGGATAAGATGTCTGTTTACATGCGCGTTGTAATTATTTTTTGCTGGTTGGTCATTTTGGGGACCGCTGTACTGCTAGTTTTTAAGTTATTGGGGATTAATGTAATAAACTTACTTCCTTAGGATAAATCGGAAGATAATAGTGGCAAGGATGCTCAATAGTTATTTATCGGGTATAAATTATTAGCTTAATCGTCAAAATTGTGCAGAGGAGCATTGATGAATAGAGATGAGGCCATCGGGCTGATAAATAAGAACATAAAGAACAAGAACCTGGTCAAGCACATGCTTGCTGCTGAGGCGATCATGATGGCTTTAGCCAGGGAGTTAAATGAAGACCAGAATAAATGGGGGTTGGCGGGCTTATTGCATGATATCGATTACGATATGACAGGAAAAGATCCAAAAAGTCACGGTCTTGTCAGCATAAACATCCTCAGGGAGTTTGAAATAGATAGTGAGATCCTCCAGGCGATAAAATCACATAATGAGGAGAACGGCAGCCAGAGAAAGGCGCTGATGGATCATGCGCTTTATGCCACTGACCCTCTTACAGGTCTGATCGTTGCATCTGCCTTGATCCATCCGGACAAAAAGTTTTCATCCATAGACGTTAAATTTGTCCTTAATAGATTTGGCGAGAAGCTTTTTGCCAAGGGTGTAAATAGGGAACAGATCAATAGCTGTGCGAGTTTTGGCATTGAGCGAGAGAAGTTCATAGAGATTGGCCTGAAAGCGATGCAGGGAATCAGCGACGATATAAGTCTATAGATCGTTTTATTAATATATATACATGGTGAATTACCTCGAAAAGTAATCTGGATGCAAGTAATGACTCCAACCATAAGTTTGTTTTCCTGCACAGGCCTCTTTATTCGTTCATGCATGAAGATGGTGAGGATGACTGGGTAAAGCAACCGTTCTCAAGCAAAAAGAACAGGGCTGAGCTGGCAGAGCTTTTTACCCTGTATGATGTCGATGCTGTGTTCTGTGGACACGAACATCTTTTTAACTATAATTATCAAAACGGTGTGAGGTATTTCATTACAGGATGTGCTGGAGCCTTTCCCTATGTTTCAGAAGAAGAGGGAGGCTTTTTTCATTATTTAGTAACCGAAGTGGACGGAGAACAGGTCAGGTACGGGCTTCTCAGGCCGGATTAGAGTGAGGTAAATTTGTGAAAGTAAGCTCTGTGCTTAAAAGGGCACTTGAGATATGGTGGGAATTTAAGAAAATAATAGGCAAAGGTATCCTAATTGCATTCCTGAACGGGGTCATACCCGCCTTTTATATGATCGCTCCGTCGATCGGTTATTTAAAACAATTTCTGGTTCAGAGTACCGACCAACAGCAGAGACTGGTGCTCGCTCTATTATTGTTTTTCAGCCTTTTTATTGCGTATGTTTTGATAATTTTCATCGTATCAAGGTTGATGTTTTCTATCTACCGCACTGTTTATGAAAGTGAGTCGATATTTGGTGTCATAAAACCGATAGCTCTAACACCTGATGGTGGTGGCTCAATCAGATTCAGCTCCAGTTTTTTTAAACTGTATTTCTTGCTTGGGCTACCTGTATATGTTTTTAGTTATCTTTTTTTCATTTTTTCTCTTCTTCGCCCGCAGGTGCAGGGGATACTTACACCTGAGTTTTCAAGGTATTTTTTGATAGATGCTGGCTCAACTGTATTTAACTTCTTAATAATCAACTTCTTCTTTGTGTTGATGTTTCTCGCCACGCCTTATGCGGCGAGAGGGAAGAGCATAGTCGAGTCCATCAGGACAGCTTTGATTTCGTTTAACAACAGAATGGGTCTCGTTCTTCTGACATGGGTTTCATTAGTGTTTGTGGAGATTGTGACCTGGTTTATATTTTCACTTGCGCTTGCCCCGTCATCATTTGCTTCTGTTGTGTTCGCTATTAAACAGCCTGGTTTCGCTGCGGATCTGATCAGTGCCGGATATACGCTTTTGATGACAATACCCAAGGGCATTTTATGGTCTTTTATAATTATATGCTGGTTTCTTATCGCCCTCTTTTTATCTGACAAGAAGGTACTAAAAATATCCCATGATTATAATGTTACTCCTAAAAAGTTAGCGGCATTTAAATTACCCCTTAAACGGGTTTCGATCATAATCGCTATTGTGCTCGCGACTGAACTGGCCCTCGGATCTCTGGGCGTTGCAGGTCTTACTGTTTTTGAAACTAATCGGCTTCAGAAAATATCCGCGGAACAGCTATCGATTGCTGAAATAGAGAAGGTAAAGGATGAACCTCTACTGCTGGACAAAGGGATGATTTCAGGGATTGAACTGAATAGATATCTGGTCAAGGCTGAAGTTAATACGAGCAACATGAGTATTGAAATGGAAGAGACACTTATTTTTAAAAACAATGAGAACGTGGCGTTAAGCGAGCTTTATTTTAACGTTTACGCTGCGGCTTATGACGATTACGAGACAGCGCCGATAATTTCTACGGAAAATGTGAATGTAGGTGCTGGAGAAAGTGGCTTCATACCCGGGAGGACCGAGATCACGGATGTAATGGTTGATGGCAGCGCTGTCGACTTTAACCTGGAAGGGACACATTTAAAAATCATGCTCAGGGAGCCGGTTCAGCCTGAGGAGAGATTGAATATCCAGATCAGGTTGACAGAGATGCTGCCAAAAAATTCAGAGCGTTACGGTTATTTTAACGAGGTAATTTCGCTGGGAAACTGGATACCCCTTCTATCTGTTTACGAGGATGGGGGATGGAAGCTTGACAGGGTTGTTCCGATCGGTGACCCTTTCTACAGCGAATCCGCGAATTTTGAAGTTTCAATCAGGTTACCAGCTGACCAGGTGGTGGCGGCTACTGGATTGCTGCAATCTGTTAAATATGATGACAAAAATAAGGACAAAGAACTTGTCTTTCGGGCTGATGGCGTTAGAGATTTTGCGGTGATGATATCCAGGAACTACAATGTTTTAAGCGCAGAAGCTGGAAGGACCGAGATTTATTCATATTACCTGCCGGATAGTTTTGCTGCGGGTGAAAACGCAAGAAATATCGCCTCAAGGGCAATTGATTTTTTCAATTCCGAGTTTGGAGAGTATCCCTTCCCGGAGTTTGAGGTTGTGGAGAATTTGAACAGTTTTGGAGGTATGGAATATCCCTGCCTAGTTCAGATAGGTTATCTTACCATGACTTTTCCGCAGACGATTGCCTATTTTCTTCCGGATACGATGACAAAGGTAGATGAATACATAATAGTTCATGAAACTTCGCATCAGTGGTGGTACAGCACTGTTGGTAATGATCAGATCAGGGAACCGTGGCTCGATGAGGCGCTAGCAGAATATTCGACATATCTGTATTTCAGGCGTTTTTATGGGGAAGAAAAAGCTGTAGAAATCACCAATTACTTCAATCAAAGTGTCAATGGAACAGATGTACAGTCTCCGGTAATGTCGGGCAGCATATATGATTACAGGGATTTTAATATTTACAGCAGGGATATCTATGTAGAGGGATCACAGGTTTTACTGTTGTTGGAGAAAGAAATGGGTCAGAAAGAACTCAAGGGGGCCCTACAGGAATATTATTCAACGTATATGTTTAAAGTCGCCGGGATTGATGATTTCATTTCGCTCTGTCAAAAACATTCAGAAAAGGATTTAAGTCAGTTCTTTAGAAAGTATTACAAATAGTCTTATATTGATGTTTAGAGTTTAGGATGAGAAGTAGTAATGTCTGGGAAAATTAATTTTGAACCAATAGGTAAAAGATTTGAGTTTAGGGGCTCAATAACCATCCTGGAAGCTGCAAAAAAGGCTGGCGTCGGGATTAGTACAATCTGCGGTGGAAAGCAGACTTGCGGAAAATGCAGGGTTAAGGTGGAGAGCAAAACCGTTACGCCGATTAGCGATCAGGAGAGAAAGCTTTTCACAAGACATGAGATCGAGGAGGGGTACAGGCTTGCGTGCAGTGCTGTGGTCAGTTCGGATGCTGATGTTTACATACCGCAGTCAAGTCTCATCGGAAGTCAGAAGCTCGGCATATTGGGGCAGGAGAAAGAACTTGAAATAGACCCGGTCTTAAGCAGGTTTAATGTCAAACCTGCCCAGGCTACGCTTGCAGACCTGCGGTCTGACTTCTTAAGGATTAAGGATTTCCTGTATGAGCAGTATGGAATCGGCATAAACCTTAAGATTGACGAGAAAGCGATGCTCGAGCTCGCGACAGTCTTGAGGAAGAGCAATTGGGATATCGATGTGATCATCAGGGAAAATGAGGTCATATCAGTTACACCAGCAAGCTCTAAAAGAAGCATATACGGAATAGCTGTTGATATTGGCACGACCAAGGTCGCCGTTTTTCTGGTTGACCTTTTCAGCGGGAAGACCATCGCCTCAGACGGATTCCTTAATCCACAGATCGGTCACGGCGAGGACGTGATGTCAAGGTTGCTCGTGTCAATGAGCGAGAGGAACGGCAGCAAGATTTTGAAGGATGAGATAGTTAATTCCCTGAATGTGGGAATAAAAAAGATCTGTAAGGAGAACGGAATAAGACCTCAGGATGTATATGAGATCGTGTGCGTTGGAAATACCGCGATGAATCATCTTTTTCTCGGTCTTCCAGTACGCCAGCTTGCTCTTTCTCCGTTCGTACCGGTGGTGGATGAGCCGGTAGAGATAAAAGCCAGGGATGTAGGCATAAAGATTAACCCGGGCGCTTATCTGTATATGCCTTCGGTAGTGGCAGGTTTCGTTGGTGCTGACCATATCGCCATGCTTCTTGCTTCTGATCTTGACAGAAAAGATCAGAGCGTAATGGGCATTGACATTGGCACGAACACCGAGATTGCTATAATTCAAAATGGAAGGATATCGTCATGCTCCACTGCATCAGGCCCTGCGTTTGAGGGTGCGCAAATAAAATTTGGGATGCGTGCTTCGGAGGGAGCAATTGAGCGGATCAACATCGACCCTGTTTCTTACGATGTCACGTACTTTACGGTTGGCGACAAGCCTCCGATTGGGATATGCGGGTCGGGTGTGCTGGATGCAGTTGCTGAGTTGGTCTCAAGTGGCATTATAGATAAAAGAGGTAAATTGTTACCCGATAAGCCAGGTGTCAGAAAGGGTGACGACGGCGTGTACGAATTTGTGATCGCAAAAAAGGATGGCAAGAAGATAACTGAAGACATCGTGCTGACCCAAAAGGATATAGTTGCCATTCAGCTTGCAAAAGGTGCGATCAGGACGGGGATAAACGTTCTTTGCGAGCAACTGAAGGTGGATCACTGCGCTCTGGACAAGGTGATAATAGCCGGGGCGTTTGGGCTTTACATCGATCCTTCAAGCGCGATTAAAATAGGAATGTTCCCTGAGATTCCGCTTGACAGGTTCGAACAGGTCGGGAATGCAGCGGGTGTTGGGGCGAAGATGATGCTGGTTTCAAAGAGATCCAGGGATAGAGCAAGGGAGATAGCCCGACGCATTGAGTATGTTGAGTTAACCGTAGTTGATGATTTTGCCACCCTTTTTGCTTATTCACTGCTTTTTTAGTATTCTGAAAATGAAAAGGCATGTTCGATCTGCATTCTAAATATGTAGGGAGGGAAAATTGGATTGCACAATAGGCATTGATGTCAGTACAACCGGAGTTAAGTCAATTCTGGTTTCTCAGGATGGAGGCGTATTAGCTGATTCACTTGTCGAGTACTCTTTTAGTTCGCCAAAGCCTGGATGGGCTGAACAAGACCCAGTGGAGTGGTATAAGGCTACGCTGGAGTCATTAAAAAATCTTTCTCAAAAGAGCCGGTCGTTAATGGGTAATGTCGTCGCCATTGGTATAACTGGGCAGATGCACGGCTCTGTATTTCTGGACAAGGATAATAAGGTCATCAGACCTGCTCTGCTCTGGAATGACCAGCGAACATTTAAGGAGTGCACCGAGATCGAGACAAAGGTGGACAAGAGCAAACTTCTCGAAGAAGTGGCAAATCCGGCATTAACGGGTTTCACCCTTCCTAAGATACTCTGGCTGAAAAACAATGAGCCAAACAATTTTATACGTCTCAGGAAAGTCCTGCTGCCGAAGGACTACGTCAGGTTTAAACTCACAGGTGTATATGCTACGGACGTTGCTGATGCGTCGGGCACTCTGCTTTTTGATGTGAAAAATCGCAAATGGTCGGACTTCATGTTAAATACTTTTGATCTGCACAGGGAATGGCTGCCTGAATGCTTTGAGTCTCCCGAGATAGCCGGGTACCTGATGAAGGGAGCCGCGGACTACTGTGGTCTAAAGCAGGACACTCCTCTTATTGCAGGAGGTGGTGACCAGGCGGCTGGCGGAGTCGGCAACGGTATAGTCGAAAAGGGTTTGGTTTCGGTAACCATTGGGACATCAGGTGTCATCTTCGTGTCAACGGAAAAGCCAAGTGTTGAGTCGGGTGGGAAACTGCATACTTTTTGTCATGCTATCCCGGGCATGTGGCACGTAATGGGGGTCACCCTTTCCGCAGCAGGCTCCATGAAGTGGTTTGCAGAGAAGATCGGGCCCGAAGTTTCTGGGAATTCGACAAACGAGCCCGGGAAGAATGTGTATCAGCAGATTGACGCACAGACAGCGGAAGTTGTTCCTGGCTGTGAAGGGCTCATATTTTTACCTTATTTGACAGGTGAGAGGACACCTTATCCTGACCCAAGCGCCAGGGGTGTCTTCTTTGGGCTGACCAACAGGCACGGTAAACCGCACATGGCAAGGGCAGTTATGGAAGGCGTTGCCTTCAGCCTAAAGGACTGTATGAACCTTGTTTCCAGCATGAACATCAACATCAAAAAGGTAATGGTATCAGGCGGCGGGGCGAAGAGCAGCCTCTGGAAGCAGATAACAGCGGATATCCTCGAAAAGGATTTGGTAACGCTGAACACTACTGAAGGCCCAGCTTTTGGTGTGGCTATCCTGGGTTTCGTTGGCACGAAAGTCTACAAAGATGTCCCCACTGCCTGTAAGTCGATGATAAAAGAGGTTGCTGTCACCAAGGCCAATTATGACAACTTTGGTATTTATAGAAAGCTGTATTCAATATACGCAAATCTATATCCAGCTCTATCTCCGCTTTTTAAAGAACTTTGATATTGAAAGGAAGAATATGGCATTAATAAGCTTGAATGACATTTCGGTTGAGATCGGGATCAAAAAACCAACAGTGATAATCGGGGAGAGAATAAATCCTACCGGCAAAATAGCGCTGTCTGCTGAATTTCAGGCGGGCAAGATGGATCTGGCCATGGAATATGCGCAGAAACAAAAGGATACGGGGGTTGTTGATATCCTGGACGTTAATGTTGGGGCCGCAGGCGTGGATCAGGTTGAATTTTTGCCCAAAGTTGTGAAAAAAGTGGTTGAGGTCGCCGGCATTCCTATCTGCATAGATTCATCGAGCCCGGATGCTCTGGTGGCTGCGCTGAGGGTTTACCCCGGCAAGGCGCTTGTGAATTCTGTGACAGGTGAGGAAAAATCACTCTCCAGGGTATTGCCCGCAATTAAGGAGTACGGTGCATCTGTTGTCGGACTTGCCATGGACGATGATGGCATTCCACAGACAGCACAGAAACGATTTGATGTCGCAAGAAAGATAGTTGACAGGGCAGTTTCCATTGGAATCCCGAAGGAAAACGTGGTGATAGACTGTCTCACCATGATTGCAAGTGTTGACCAGGATGCTGCCAGCATAATTTTGGAAGCGCTGTCGAGGGTAATAGATGAGCTCGGCGTACCCACTGTCCTTGGCGTAAGCAATATCTCCTTTGGTATGCCAGAGCGAAATCTGTTGAACAAGACATTCATCTCAATGGCAATTAAAGCTGGCCTTTGTGCAGCTATCATCGATCCCAATGCAGAGGGAATGATAGATACCATCTATGCTGCTGACTTTCTTGACGCACGGGATCCATATGGCGGCCGATACATCGGGCTCTACAGGAAGCGGCAGCGGGGGTAGGCTTAAAAGGAGAGCATATAAAATCTAAGTAATGTTGGACGCAGCATCTGAGCGAGACCAGCACTCCTGGAAGGGGACAATACTGCTATGGAGATGACCTTAGTTCCGGATTTACTTTAAACCCGAATATTTTAAAGTCATCGTCAAATGTAAACGCCTGGTCTATGTTATGCAGCTTCATAAAGGCAAAACTTATGCAATCTGTGAAGCTAAACCTCTGGTCGTTGTACTTGATGAAGATTTTAAACGCCTCTTTCTCAATTGCCTCATCTGAATAAAAGATTGAGAATAATGATGAATCTTTTATGGAAGGGCAGATTCTGCTTGACTCAAATTTATTGCTTTTTTTTTGAAAAAATTAAAAGTTTCAATTAAAACAGTGTTTGTGGTAATGAGTCCATATTTGTTCTTTACCAATGAATAAATGTAACTTTTTGCTTCCTGGTAATATTTATCCTTTTCATTAAACATGGCAATAATTGCACTGGTATCAATAAAAATTCTTCTGGGATCAATCGTAGGGATCATCATATAGGTATTTGTCATGATCTACTGAAAAACCTGGTTCACCGGACTTCATTGTTCCGATTGCTTTGAAAAGCGGATCTGAAAAAGGGTCGATTTCACCCTTTTTTGACTTTGGTGTTAAATATTCATCAATTGCCTCTCTAACGAGCTCGGACATTGAAATATCATCATGATATGCTTTATCTTTAAGTTCCCGGTGCTGTAAATCAGTCAGATACAGGTTAATTTTTTTCATCATGTACCTCCTATGTCATGCCATATATATTACAGTATGTCATTAATGAATACAATTAAGCTGTAAAAAATTACAGCGATTTTCCTAAAGTTCCCTCGATTTCTTCCGATAATAATCGTGGGTTTGATCTAAAGAATTAAATCCATGTAGATTGAAAAAGAAATAAGCTTAGAAGTTAAAGAGGCAATGAAGTTCGCTTAGTAGTTGGGCACCTTACAGCGAGCGGAGCAAGTGGTGCAACCGGCTTTAAACTTTTGCAACAGGTTCGAAGAGTCTCATTTCGCGCCCCCGAACCAGCACCTTTAGCCTTTTAACTCGAAGCGCTGATTTTTGGGGGCAAACGAAATGAGAAAATTAATCGCAAAAACATCACTTCTGGCTGCAAGCATTCTGCTGCTTACAACGCTTCTTTTCACTTCAGTGGTAAATGCCGGTGATCTAAAAGTTCTTGGAAATAGTTCAAACGGATCTGAAGCAGCGTCTGGTCAGGCTAACGAAATAGTTGGAACGGTTAAACCGGATATAGAGACACAGATAATTGATCTGATGAACCAGCAAAGAGCATCCGCAGGGCTTAAGGCGCTGGCTGTGTACGGCAGGTTAACTGAGGTAGCAAGACTCAGGTCTTCGGATATGATAACAAGAGGTTACTTCGGACATTACACCCCGGATGGAACCAATGTCTTCAACCTTATGAAGGAGATGGGCATTAAATACAGGGCTGCTGGGGAGAACTTAGCTCAGGGAGCAATTAGCATTGCTGGGGCTGGTGAAGTCATGAATGCATGGATGAACAGCCCGAGCCACGCGGCCAATATAATGCAGGATAAATTTGGTAAGGCCGGCGTTGGAGTTATAGATAATGGTGGAGTAAGGACTATAGCAGTAGTGTTCAGTAACTAAAGTAAATGAGAGCCGGCACATTTGAGGATCATATGGAGCTGGCCTTTATATAAAGATTAGCGGGCCGCTAAAAAGATAAAAACCTCGGTAGGGCGCACCGAGGTTTTTATTTTTGTTATAATGCTTACCATTATCCTGACTACTTATTAATTCCTGGGGGAATTAATGAAGATTCTTATTATCAATTCTGGCAGTTCATCCATAAAGTACAAACTATACGAGACAGGGGACGGCGGTAGTTATCTGGCTGATGGAATTGTCGCGAAAATTGGTGAGCCCGGTTCTTACATAAGACACAATGTCAGGGGCCACGAGATAGAATATGAGGTTTCAGTCCCAAACCACAGTAAGGGTTTCGAGCTTATGATAAGGTTGTTAACGGATCCAGGTTACAAAATTTTGAGGAACGTTTCTGAGATAGCAGCTGTCGGACACAGGTTTGTTCAGGGTGGTGGAGTATTTGAGGAGTCGGTATTAATCACCGAGGAAGTAATAAAGAAGATGGAAGAATATGTTCACCTGGCGCCACTTCATACGCCGCCAAACCTGATTGGCATCAGGGAAACCAAGAAGTTGATGCCGGATGTACCGCAAGTTGCTGTGTTTGATACGTTCTTTCACAAGGATATGCCAATGAAAGCATATCTGTATCCGATGCCTCTGACATATTGCACCAAATACGGCATCAGGAAGTACGGTTTTCATGGAACCTCTTTTAGATACGTAAGTCGGGAAGCTTCGGTAATGCTAGGGAGACCTTTGAATGAGCTGAAGATGATACTGTGCCATCTTGGAAATGGGGCTTCGATCAGCGCATTTTCTAACGGCAGATCTGTGGATACCAGCATGGGACTTACACCGCTGGAAGGTCTAATGATGGGAACCAGAACAGGGGATATTGACCCGGGTGTTGTGTTTTACCTTTCAAGAGAATTAAACATGAGCATCGATGAAATTGATGATCTGCTGAATAAGAAAAGTGGTCTTTTGGGTATCTCGGGACTCGGCAATGATATGCGAAGCATAATAAAAAAAGCAGATGAGGGCGATGAGAAATGTAACCTGGCCGTAGAAATGTACACATATCGTGTCAAGAAGTATATAGGTGCCTACATTGCAGTGCTAGGAAAACTTGATGCTCTAGTATTCACTGCTGGTGTTGCAGAGAATAATCCGGTAATAAGAGCAAAAATCTGCGAAAATCTCGATTACCTTGGTATTGAGGTTGATGAGGAAAAGAACAAGAGAACTGTTGGGGTCAGAGGAGAGATAAGCAGTGAGAGATCTGCTGTAAGGATTCTTGTGATACCCACAGATGAAGAAAAGGTAATCGCACTGGATACTATGCGGGTCTGCAAACTGCAATAAATATACGCGCCTCTATTGCCGAAATATTGGGTGCGTTTTAGTATTATCTGAAAATCATGAGTTGCCGTGGAGTTATTATGAATAAAGAGATCGTAAGAGATTTAACCCGTATTTTAGGCAGTGAAAAGATATTGAGCAGGCATGATGACATCAGTAAATATTCTATGGATCGGTCGTTGAGAGAGATGTATCCGCTTGCAGTTGTTTTTCCGGGCAACGCCGCGGGTGTTTCAAAAGTAATTAGATATTGTTATGAGAATTCGGTCGTTGCTGTTCCGCGTGGTGCAGGGACTAATATGAAAGGCCTGGCTATTGAGGGATCCGATGGAATCGTAATTTCGTTTGAGCGCATGAACAAAATTATCAATGTTGATGCAGTAAACCTGCTGGTGGAAGTGCAGCCAGGTTTAATAACAGGTGAGCTGGCAAGGTGTGTGGAGTCAAAGAACTTGTTTTACTCCGTGAATCCGACAAGCATGGAGAAGTGCACAATAGGTGGTAATGTGGCCACATCTGCAGTTGGTTTAAGAAGGGGAAATCTGGGCCAAACAAAAGACCTCTTAATGAAAGTCGACGCAGTAATGCCAGATGGCCAGGAGGTTTCTTTTGGTTCACGAACAGTAAAGTTTGCAAGCGGTTACGAGATTGCAAAATTTTTGTCAGGTAGCAACGGTTCTTTGGCTGTCTTTACCGGACTGACCATGCGACTTATCCCGAGGTTTGAGTCCAGAGGTATCGTGGTGGCAATTTTTGTTGATTTTGAAAGTGCTCTTGAATCAATACGGAGACTACAGGAGCTGCAACCCCCAGCTCAGATGATGGACTTGATTTTTGGCAGCATTAACTCGGTTTTTGTAAACCTATTGGATATAAAGCGCATAAATAGAGGAGCCATCTTAATTCTGGAATTTCTGGGGATTGAGAAGAATGTTTACAGGTTGATGAATGAAGCAAAATCAATGTTCAGATCGCTAACTGCAGATTCAACAATTTCTACTTTAGATGGCCCAATTGCTGAGAAAATATTTATCGAGCGACTTAAAATTCTTGAGCGGATTTACCATTTAAATAACCAGTTTCTCTTTGAGAATATTAAGCTTAATAAGAAGACCATGATACATGATCTGGAGAGTATATATAAATTCATAGATTTGGAAAGTGCATCATTTTTTGGCCATATTTTAGATGGCAATTTCCACCTGGTTTTTCCTTACGAGAAAGGTATCAGTGATGAAACACAGGATGCCAGCGTTGAGAAGTTGGGCAATCTGCTGAACAAGGAAGGCGCAATGCTTCTGGATGAAATTGCAATAGGTAACGATGACCTCAGGACACTTTCAGTCAAAAAGAACGAAGCATTGGGATTGATTCAAAAAAGGATAAAATCAGCTCTGGATAGCAGAAATATTCTTGGAGGCAATCGTTAACAAGTTGAATTTGCAAAATCTAGTAAAGCCAGGGTTTTATGCTGACATTTATAATTGGCTAAAGGGTGCAGGAGTAGAGACAGCGATAATACTTGTTGTTGGGATAGTCCTTATTCTTGTTGTAAGTATCTCATCTCGTAAGATTACTCGTTCCATTATGAAAAGGGCAAAGGTAAGCGGGATCGAGATTTCTAAAAGAGCTTTAACAATCGCCAGGATCACTAAGTCGATTGTTATTTTTGTGCTGGCATTTTTGACTGTTATCATGGTGCTCGACAAGCTTGGTGTAAATATAATACCGATACTTGCTGGTGCCGGTGTGCTTGGTCTGGCAATTGGGTTCGGCGCGCAGAGCCTTGTAAAAGACGTCATAAGCGGGTTTTTCATATTGCTGGAAAACCAGTTTGCGATCGGGGATAAAGTAATAATCGACGGGACTACCGGTGTGGTTGAAAACATGACTTTGAGGTTGACGACACTTCGGCTTGATGACGGTTCTATTCAATACGTTCCAAACAGCAGTATTTCAAAGGTTATCAATAAATCAAAGGATTGGGCAGTTGTCCTGATCGATGTCAATGTCCCAAGTTCGACGAACATCGAGGCTGCTACCGAAGTCCTACAGGACGTGATAAATAGGGTGTGTTTAAAAAATGAGTTCAAAAAGTTGATAATTGATGCACCGTTGGTTCTTGAGGCAGAGAGAATTTCAGGAGGGACTATTCTGCTTCAGATTCGAGTGAAGGTTAAGCCGGAAGCCCTGGATAGAGTGAGACGCGAGTTCAATAAAAATATTAAACTTATTTTTGATGAAAGAGGGATAGAAATTATTTAAAGATATAGTATGAAGAATAAAAGAAGAAAGAGACGACCTTCTGCTGCTGCAATTTTTTGGTGGACAATTGCGATTCTACTTTTTATAGCCGTGCTCGTTATTGGATTCAGGAGACAGATCCTTGAATTCTACGATTCGATACTGGTTTGGCTTCAGTATAAATAGTTATACGTCTTGTCTTGAGAATGCTACTGAAACGAAATAGCTTACCGCATTTCTTATTATTGATACGCTTGTGCTGGTACCTATCCTCGTTGCTCCGGCACTGACCATTTTGAGAAGCGTCTCCAGGTTTCTGATACTACCTGCTGCTTTTACGCCAATATCAGGACCCACCGCTCGTCTCATTAACTCTACGTCTTCAGCCCTGGCACCGCTTTTACTGAAGCCCGTGGAGGTCTTTACATAACGAGCACCCGCTTCAACTGAAATTTTACACGCAGTGAGTTTCTCCTCATCCGTTAAGAGGCAGTTCTCGAGGATGACCTTAACAAGTCTTCCTGATGAAGCCTTCACTACCTCGGAGATGTCGAATTTCGCTTTTTCGTAATCCTTACTCTTGATAGCACCGACGTTTATCACCATATCTATCTCATCAGTACCATCTTTTACGCAGATTTCAGCTTCTTTTGCTTTTGCCTGGGTGGACATTGCACCAAGCGGGAACCCGACTGTTGAAGCAATAAGCACACCGCTTCCGGTTAGCAGCTCTTTGCAGAGCTTTGTCCAGCAGGAGTTTACGCAGACAGCATAGAAATCAAAATTCCTTGCTTCTGTGCACAGCTTTTCGATCGCTTCGCGTCTGGCATCCTGAGCAAGAATCGTGTGATCAATTAGCTTTGCGATTCCTGCAACATTTAAATCTCTCAGTATTTCTTCGTGCTGTTTTTCCATGGAAAAAAATAATATCACAGCCTGGTTGAAAAGTTACCGTGTTATTATATTTTCCTCTATTTTTATGACCTCCATGTTGGGTGAATAGAAAATTGCCTTGACGATATGAGTACCCTTTGGGATTTTGAACTTACAGCTAAACGGGGCTTTTTTGTCAATTTTTTTCAATTTCCCATCCAGATAGAAATATACCTTTGAAACTGAGCTTGCAGAATATGCTGTTATTAAATATTTGTTATTTTTTACGGTTTCGATAGTCAAGTCACTACTTGACAGAGCATTTTGTGGTGAGGTTTGGCCGGCGTTTGTGCTCAAGTTTGAGGTTACTCCATTTGATGTATCTCCACCCTGAAGGGGGTTGCTCTCTTCTTGAGGCGGCTGCTTGTCGGGTAGGGTAATTGCAAGACTCTGGCCGCTGCCGACGGTCAAAATTGTTGCGTTTTCCATTGAGCTGACATCCCCGTACCATACCGAATCGTAGAGATCGCTGTTTGACCTGAACCTTATTTTAAGCTGCTGATATGAAGGAAGCGCCCATGCCCTGAAGTAGCCGTTGGAGTCCGTGATGAATTCAAATTGAGATTTATGGAAACCACTTCCGGCATCGGCATAAAACTCTACTGATGCTCCGCTTATCGGGTCTCCGCTGCTGTTCTTGACCGTCCCAGTAACTTGATACCCTTTTGCTAAAACGACGTCCTTGTTTTGGAAATTTTTATTCAATTGAAAAGTGTTTGTAGAGTCTGGAAGATATACCCATGGAATAGTTTCGTTTTGAGGGTTCTTTAGGAAACCAGGAATAATATCATGGTAGCTTGTCCCGAGGAAGAAGTAGTAATTACTTTGTTCCAAACTTGCATAGTAGCCACCGGTAATTGAATCATATTGTCCTCTTTTTATGTAGTTCAGGTTAGGGTCATAGACATCGACCCATGCCTCCTGAGGTGCCCCATATGACTCCGCGGTTATTATGCCAGAGATGCTGAAGGATTCTGCTTTCGCTGTTTGCGGGATCAAAATAAAAAGAATTGCTGTTACCAGGATGATTGCAGGCAAAATACTAGCTTCGTGCTTCATTCTTTCCTCCGTCTTGTACTAAGTTTTTTGCTAAGTTAAGTTCTGCTTTGATCCGAGCGCGGAGATCATGTTGCTACAACAATGGATAAATATTAATACAAACGTAGATATTGTCAAGATAAATTTTTACTCAGCGGGCTTCTTTTGAAATATAAGATCACCAGGATTAATGCAAAAGTGACATATACGATGGAAAGGTAGAACTGGACGAAGATGCTTTTCCCTGTGCCGTAAATGTCTGAGACATATCCGACCAGCGGCTGGAAGATAATGGAGGCAGTCAGGGGGAGGCTCATGGTGAAGCCAGAGATTGTTCCTGATATTCCGGGGTCCTGGCTTATTGCTGTTGAAGCTGTCAGGGGGAATACCGGGGACAGGGATATGCCAAGCAGCGCAGTGAAGATGAATATTACGGGTAATGAATTAAATAAAATTATGGAAGTAATGCTGATGAATACGAGGACCGTAGAGGCAAATATTATCTTGACGTCGTGTATTTTTTTGGAAAGGAATTCAGAAGACCATATTCCAAAAGCCATGAAGAACCAGAAAGATGAAACTGAAAGCGAACCAAGCTTTACTGGAATATTGAAGGCAGTCAGGTAAGTGGTCAGCCAGGTTGAGTATGTTATTTCAATACCGATGTAGAAAAATAGGATCAATCCGCATATTATTATGATTGGGTTAAATAGCCTTTTGATGTTTCCTTTAATTGATTCATGGGCGGTTAATTCAAGCGGATAATGGTTGGTTACATAGAACAGGAATATTATGAAGTTTATAGCCCCAATCAAGCCGAAAAATAGTCTCCAGTCCAGGTTTTGAGAAAGTATGATGCTGACGATTAACGGTCCAAAACCTGCGCCCGCGGCGAAATATACGTTCAAGCGAAGTATTCTCTTGCTCCTGTCCTCGGAGTATATGTCCGCTATTATCGCCTGAAGGTTAGCAGCCCAGGTGCCGTTTCCAAAACCTGCGATAGCATAAAATGTCAAAAATTGCGAGTAGGTTTGTGCGAAAGCTAATGTTACTATTCCCAGCCCCGTGATCAGGAATCCAAGCGAAGATATTATCTTTTTGCCGAATTTATCGGCGAGCGCGCCTGAGATGAGATTGGAGATAATAAATCCCAATGAGCTGGAAAGTAAGATCATACCGACTGATGAGTAGCTGATCTTTAGTTCTTTTGATATTATCGGGATGAGAGGTGCGAATAGGGTTATCAAAATCCCGTTTACAAAATACCCTATATAACAAAGCAGCGTAAGGCTTCTTTTCGTTGAATTCATGTTTCCTCGGACTTTAAGAAATCTCGAATAGATTAAACGAATAATCACGGCGGTTCAAATACTTTGTAAGGTCATGTAGAATGAATTCTGAATTGTGGTGAATATTACTTTGATGATTGGAGATGGATTATTAGATGGTCGAGAAGAACATTCAGGTTGTCACAACGGTGGGCGAGAGATCGGATGCTGAAAAAATTGCAAGGATATTGTTAGAAAAGAGGCTTGCTGCTTGTGTTCAAATTGTTGGGCCCGTGACAAGCAGCTATTGGTGGAGAGGAAGGATTGAAACCGAAGAGGAGTGGCTCTGTTTTATTAAAAGTAGTGAGTCTCACTATGAGGATGTTGAAAGAGCTATAAAGGGAATTCATCCCTATGAGATACCTGAAGTAATAGCGACGCCCATAATTGCAGGCCTTCCTGATTATCTGATGTGGCTCAATGGTGAGCTGAGAAAGTAGAATCGGATGCTTTAACTGCAAGGAGCACGATTGAATAGATGTATTGGCTTTCTTTAGGTCTGGGATGAGTTAAAATATTTATGGTGAATGGTGATGAGAATGGATAGGATTGCTCTTGTGCCGATCAAAGGGATGATTTTTTTTGAGGAAGTTTCCACTTTTTTCCCGACCAGGATGGCTTCATCGGTGGAGATCGTTCGACTTCTGAAAAAGGTAAAAAAGAACAAAAAAGTAAAAGCCCTGGTCCTGGAGATCAATTCTCCTGGAGGACCTCCTTTCCCATGCAAAGAGATCGCTGAAGCGGTAAAGGAGGTTGGCAAACCCACTGTGGCATGGGTAAGGGAAACGGCAGCATCCGGTGGTTACTGGATAGCATCGGCGGCGCATGTCATTGTTGCAGATACCTTAAGCACGATAGGTTCGGTGGGCGTTGCGAGCCTTCGTCCAGATTTTTCGGAGCTGCTTAAAAAAATTGGAGTTGATGTAAATGTGATTACCTCCGGTATCCAAAAACGCTTCGGTTTTCCGTTCATAGCTCCAACTGAGGAAGAAAGGAAGACAACAGAGGAGGAGATAAAGATCATCCAGCAGATGTTCTTAAAAGAGATAAAAGGAAACCGCAATTTGTCTGATGAGGTGATAGAGCAGATATCTTCCGGCAGGACATATTTTGGCGAGGAAGCAAAGAATGTGGGCCTGGTTGATGAGCTGGGAGGAAAAGATAAAGCATTTGAAATCGCAGCCAAAAAAGCAGGCCTGAAGGCTTACAGAATTTTAGATAACACTCAAAGGTTAAGAAAGAGGGGTATTCTAAGTAGGTTGTTTTCGTAAGTTTTTGGTAAATCAGTGCTATTTCAAATAGTCCATAGTTTCTTGTTCGCTGAGATCGTACCAGTTCTGATAAGAAGAAGCCACCGCGAAGGGCAAGTATTCGGGATGAACGTAGGGTGAAATTATTTGATCCACATGTGGTTTGATCAGGTTTACCGCTCTTCCTGAGGCTGTTGGTACGGCAACGATAATTTTCCCTGGCTTTTCTTTCTTTACCGACTGAACAGCAGCAAGCATGCTTGATCCAGTTGCCAGACCATCATCAATCAAAATTACAACCCTTTCTTTTAAGCTTGTTCTCTTTCTCCCTTTCAATAACTTTTCCTTTCTTCGCTCGACCTCTTTTTTAGCCTTTAAAGTCTGCATCTCAATCACTCCTTTGGGAATGGTTTCAGCCTCAGGGCCGTAATATACCGTGCCATCTGCAGTTACTGCTCCAAAGCCTGCTTCTGTTGTCCAGGGATATTGAATCTTGCGCGTAATTATCAGATCGAAAGGAGCGTTTAATGCTCTTGCAACCTCTCTCCCAACAGGCACTCCTCCAAAGGGTATGGCGAGAACAATAGGTTGATCTAAGTTGATTTTCTTCAGGATTTGGCCTATTTTTATTCCCGCATCAGTTCGGTCTTTGTAGAGAACTGGTTGATATTCCACTTGTTTATACCAGAAGAATAAAATATTGAATTATAAATTTAATTATCCAGATAATATCAACACATTATAATAAAAAAAGAAAATAGATGAAAATTATATAGACTAGCTAACGTCGGGAAATTGTTACTTTTAATTCGTTTTCTTTATTATATTATAATTAAAATAATAAAAAACTTCTACCTAATAAAAATTTGTGATTTTAGAGTACACAACTTAACAGAAAGATCATTTGCATGCTATTCAATCATCATTATAATTCTCGATAGCCGAGTTTTTCCATTAATAAGGAACTCTGCCTATCTGAGATTATATTATCACAATTCAAAAGGAGGATCAAATGGAGGCTAAACCGTCTTCTAAAAAAGCTCTTGTAGTTTTACTGGTTTTGATAATCGTTGTTTTGGTAGTTGGAATTTTAGGGTATTTTGCCTATACCCTCATTTTGAAAAAACAGCCTTCTCAAAGCACAGTGGATGTAAGGATCAACGTAGTTGATCCGTCAGGGATTGAGGCCAAAGAAGTTGAGAGCCTTGAACTTTGGGTTAAAGGCGAAGGATTTGAAAAGTTTGGGAAAAGCCTTGGTGTAGAAGAAAGGGAATTGAGTATCGCTGTACCATCAGGCTTTAACAGGGAATTTGAAGCAAGTGCGAAGGTGGCAGGTAAGCTTTATTCTGCCACAAAAACGGTAGATCTTGAGCCCAATACCCGCGTTGTTGTTGAGATCAAGATTGAAGTCACTGAGTTGGGTGAGGTGGCGGAAGAAACCACCGTACCCGAGGAGACTGTACCATCTGGGGAAACATCCGCGGTATCAACAACTACAGAAACTACCCACGGGGCAACTACAGCACAAGCTCCTACAGTGAACCTGGAAAGGGTACATGGACCTGAAATGACTCCGGAGGACGTTGTCTTTGTGCGCTATAAAGCAAATGTGACCGGGACTAAACCCATTACCATAGCCTTTAATCGTGATGATAGTGATGGCGCTTGGGGAAAAGACGTTGCGCAGATTAACTTGAAACCTGGGCAGAGTTTTACCCTTGAGGTAACCGCTACAAATAGTGCTGGCACATCTAGCGATTCAGTGACCCTGAATTATGACGAGCTTGTGCCAGCTGAAGAGACAGCTGAAGAACATACTGTAAATTTGAATGTTGTAGGAGCTGAGACCGGCACTGTCAGTGATGTTCCCACAATACCTCCTGCTACTTCGGTTGTTGGCACGGGAGATCTGCCAGACAATACCTTAGCAGAAGGATTCATTAGCTTTAATATCTCTTCGCTTGCAGGGACATCCATACAATCTGCAACGTTTAAAATGAGCTCAGGCACTCTCTATGGGGACCCTGGTTTTCTACATCGACTGGAACTGAGAGCTGCTAATTATGGTACTCTGGACAGTGGAGACTTCGGCACACCAGGAGTATTTGTGGTAGCTTATCCTGCTGCGACAACTTCCATAACTTATACTAGCCCCCCGCTTGTTAATGCATTACAGGCGCTAATTGATGCGGGAATGTCAAGGGCACAGTTGATTATAGTATATCCTGGTATTCACACGGATGGGCACTCTGATTCTGATGGAGTTGCGTTCTTGCCAGCAAACATTTCCCTGGAAGTGACATATATAGAACCATAAAGTACCACGTGATTGAAACAATAATTGCCAGCGACGAAGTCAGGATATCGTAGACCATAATAAATACCCTGCTTTTTGGGAGTATCTACTATTATTCCTGCAATAATTTTTTATTTGGGACTAATTGGTATTACATTTGCCATTTCTAGTAAAATACTGTTGGCACAGCATTAGTAAGCTTTATAACATCTCATGTCAAATATTAAATTTGGTGAAATAATAAAAAGAAATGAATATGCGGGTGTTCTGTCTGATCCTTCAGGGGTAGGTGAGGCGGGTTCAGAGGAGTGCGGCGGCAAGGTCGTTTTTTATTTGAAAGTAAATAATGGTGCTGTCTCAAAGATCTCCTTTTTGGCTTTTGGCCCTCCTCTTTTGATTGCTCTGTCGGTTTTGATAAGTGAAAGGTTCGAAGGCGGAAATCTGCTTGATACTGCCAATTTTTATAAGAGCGATTTAGTTGAGATGCTGGGAGAAGGGGATAAGGAAGATGTTTGCTTCGACATCTCATGGTTGGCTTTCAGACGCTCTATCGATTCTGCTTTTTCAAATTATCAGGGACCCATGAAAACGGATGCTGTTTCCAATTTCACCATTTGTTCAATGAGCGGAGGCGTTGATTCCTCAGTTGCTCTGCTGCTTTTGAAAGAGGCAGGAAACGATCTTGTCGGAATTACGCTTGATATATTTGATCAAGAAGATGACGGTGCAGGTAAATCTGTATATTCACGGAGCTGCTGTTCGCCGCAGGATATTGAGGATGCAAGGAGCATATGCGAGAAGTTGAGGATTCCTCACATAACGCTTGATGTTAGAAGAGAGTTTAAGAGAATGGTCATAGATCGTTTTACGGATGCTTACCTGAGCGGGATAACGCCAAATCCGTGCGTTGACTGCAATAGATATATGAGATTTGATTTTCTTCTCAGGAAGACGCAGCAGTTTGGTGCAAGCAGGTTAGCCACAGGGCATTATGCGCGGATTCAATATGAACCTGAAGTTGGGAAATTTACTGTGAGAAAAGGTCTTGATTCACAGAAAGATCAATCTTATGTATTCTGGCCAGCCACGCAGGATGTGCTTGAGAAGATGATCACGCCGTTGGGTGATAAGACAAAGCGCGAGGTTCGCCGGATAGCTCTCGAGAATAATCTGCCGGTTTTTGAGAAAATGGAAAGCCAGGATATATGCTTTATTGGAAACGGTGACCACGCTGACTTTATAGAGCGAATCGCGGGTTATAAAAAGGAGAAGGGGCCGATTTATGATGAACGCGGGAATCAAATCGGAGTTCACAAAGGATATATATATTACACGATAGGGCAGAGAAGAGGATTGAACATTGGAACTGGTGGACCATATTTTGTTGTCAGGATTGATTCTGAAAATAATGCATTACATGTTTCAAATAACTCCAATTTTGGCGTAAAAGAGATCATGCTTACTGATGTTAATTACATTTTTTATGATGCTCCACCAGCGGAGATGGATGCTTCTGTAATGGTTAGATATAGATCGCTTGAATATCCAGCCAGGATCATAAATTATGAGGGGGAAAGGGCTAAGGTAATCTTCAATGATGCTGTGCGCTTTCCCTCGCCAGGGCAGTCAGCTGTTTTTTATGATGCAGATCTTCTCATTGGCGGCGGCATTATTAAGGATATATCAAGTTTCGGATAAAAGAGCTTCGTCATCGACGAAATGCTCTCCTGCTGCGCGCTCAAATAGATGAATGAGTTTTGAAATGGTTAAATTAGACTTCTTCTCTTTATCAAGATCCAGGATGATCCTGCCCATATGCATCATCACCAGTCGGTTTCCGTATTTAAGTGCGTGCTCCATATTGTGAGTTACCATTAAAGTTGTGATTTTCTCTCTGTTGATGATTACGTCGGTGAGGTTTAGTATTAGCTCCGCTGTCCGCGGGTCTAACGATGAAACATGTTCATCGAATAACATTAGCATGGGGTTGCTGATCGTTGCCATTATGAGGGTCAGCGCCTGGCGCTGTCCACCGGAAAGTGTTCCTATCATGGCGTTAAGCCTCTTCTCAAGTCCTAACTCAAGCTGTGAGAGCCGCTCATAGAAAAGCTCCCTGAGCTTTTTGTTCACCCCGAGCTTGAATCCTCGTTCTCTTCCACGCAGAAGCGCCATTGAAAGATTTTCTTCGATGGTCATATGAGTAGCTGTTCCCATTTTTGGATCCTGATACACTCTTCCAAGGTATTTGGCGCGATGGTACTCAGGGTAGTATGTTATATCCTTATTCTTGAGGTAAATCCTCCCACTGTCGGGCATGTAAACGCCAGCGATCATGTTTAATAGAGTTGATTTTCCAGCTCCATTACTTCCAACAATTGTTATGAAGTCATGCTCCCTTATATCAATTCTTACATCGTTCAGTGCTTCAACCTGGTCGGCAGTTCCTTTATAAAAGGACTTTTTCAGGGATTCTATTCTAAGTAGGAAATTATTTTCCATCTCAAGCCCTCTGGAAAATTTTTCTTATATTCGGGATGCTTAATGCGATTATTACAAGGATTGCTGTTATGAGCTTCAGATTGGTAGGAGCGAGTCCCAGCCGAAGCGCTGTTGAGATCAACAACCTGTATATTATGGAACCGCCGATGATTCCCAGAAGGATAAGCGGCATTCTGCGAGCCGGGAATACTACCTCCCCGATGATGACGGAGGCAAGTCCAATTATTATCATCCCAACTCCCATGCCGATATCGGAGAAACCCTGATCCTGCGCCACCAAAGCTCCAGATAGGGCAACAAGTCCGTTTGAAATTGCCAGGCAAATTAATTTTGTGTTATTGGTGTTGACACCAAGGCCTCTGATCATCTGCTCGTTATCTCCAGTTGCGCGTATGGCAAATCCAAGTTCCGTCGATAGAAACCATGTCAGCAGTGCAAGTATGAGAGCTGTAAAGATCGCCAGGAATACGATAACAGGAATAGCCCCGGCCTGGATATTGAAAAATTTAAATGTAGTTCTGTAAATGGTCGTGGTTCTTAGCAGCGAGACATTCGCCCTGCCCATGATCATGAGGTTTATGGAGTAAAGCGAGACCATGGCGAGAATTCCAGAGAGGAGCTTATTTATCTTGAGTCTTGTGTGGAGTACGCCTGTCATCAAGCCTGCAATAACGCCGCCTCCAACTGCCAGCACAGTACCCAGAAATGGATCTCCTCCCCGGAATATGAAGGTTGCAGCTATCGCTCCGCCCAGCGGAAAACTTCCGTCCACCGTCAGGTCTGGAAAGTCCAGAACCTTGAAAGTCAGATATACTCCCAGAACAAGGAAGCCATAAGCTAAGCCTTGACGGAGCGAAATAGCTATAACACTCGAAACTGCTTCCAAAAACTATTCTCCAACCACCTTATCGGCTCTATCCAGGACTGCCTGAGGAACTGTTATCCCCATTCTCTCCGCAGCTTTTGGATTGACTACTGTCTCGAACTTGCTGCCACCGGTTGATGGGATATCTCCTGGCTTCTCGCCTTTGAATATTCTTGCAGCTATCTTGCCCAGGTCTTCTCCCATACCCTTGTAGCTTGGTCCGATGGAGGCAATCGCTCCGGTCTCAACCGAGCTTGGATCTGCTGCAAATAGCGGTATCTTGTTGGCTTCGCAAACTCCGACTATAGCATCGAATGCGGCAACAGCGGTGTTATCCGTTACTATGTAGATGGTGTCAACTTTCCCTACAAGCGATTCTGCAGCTGCCTGGACATCTGCTGTAGTTGAAACTGTAGCCTCAACTAAGTTGATGCCCATAGCGGAGGCTATTTTCTTTAAAATGTCGATCTGTACTACGGAGTTTGGTTCACCCGCATTGTAAACTGTGCCAATGGTTTTGACATCCGGCATGAATTCTTTTATAAGATCAATGTGTTTGTCAATAGGACCCATGTCGTTTATTCCAGTTATGTTACCACCTGGTTTCTCAGTGTTTTCAATAATTCCAGCGGCAACGGGGTCTGTAACTGCGCCAAATAGAATTACAATATCAGTTCCCTTTGCGGCTTCAACAACAGCCATTGTGCTTGGTGTTGAAATTCCCAGGATCACATCAACTTTTTGGCTTACGAGGGTCTGTGCTATGGTGCTGTTGGTTGCCATATCTCCTTCTGCATTCTGCTCGATGTACGTAACGTTCTTGTCAGCAACATAGCCCTCTGCCGCCAGGGATTCCTTAAAGCCCTCCCTTAGTGCGTCCAGTGCAGGGTGTGTCACGATTTGGGTTATGCCAATTTTGTACACTTTTTGCTTTGCACAGGACACGGATAGCAGCGATAGTGTAAGTATTACTACTAAGATTACGGATAAAATAAGACTAAATTTTTTCAAACAAATCCCTCCTTAACTTATTAACATTTTAAACTGATAAAGAAATAATGTTATAAAACCACCTCCCCAGTATTTAAAAAATTTTTTGAGCGTTTTTCTTAGCGCTGAATTTTATTCAGGATATTTTAAATCAAAATGTAAAAGTTATGCTACAAATTTCGAATTTATGGTCTTTGATAATTGAAAATTATCAGCAATCTTATTAAGTTCTATCGCTGTTGGGAATTGACGAACAATAACAATTTATGGTATACATTTATTAATAATAGTATACAAATAATGGAAAGGTTATTCGTTGAAGACAATAGTAACGGATAGTTGCTCCTTGATTCTTTTGTCGAAGTGTGGTCTTTTGGAGACACTTGCTGAGTCCTTTCCGATAGTGATCCCGAAAGAGGTGTTTCGTGAGGTCGTGAACAAGGATACTTTGAAGAAATATCCTGATGCAGAAGTTGTATCAAATCTTGTATCCGCAAAAGGGATAAGGGTCGTTGAGATTGACACGACAGTAAAGAAACTCTCCGTATCCCTTGACAAGGGAGAGTTAGAGGCTCTGGCGTTAGTAAAGCAAACTGCGGGTTCGATATTGCTGACAGATGATGGAAGGGCGATAAAGGCATATAGATATATGAAGTTGCCTTTTCTCATTTCGCCTAAGATAATCGTGGACCTTTACCGATTGGGTAAAATAGATTTCACCAAAGCGAAGAACTCTATTGAGAAGTTACGGATTATTGGGAGATACTCTCCCGATATAATTGCTGAGGCATTACTTAAACTGGAGGAAATAGAAGATGCTAAAACCAACAACGGTTAGAGTCCCTGAGGACTTCCTTAGGGAGCTTTCTAATTTTATCAAGGAGATGGACCTGGACAAATCAGCATATCTGAGGGATATACTCAAAAAAGGTTTTGAGGAAGACAAGCGAGATAGACTACTAGTCAAATATCAGGCTGGTGAACTTTCCGCTGCGGAGATCTGCAAAAAGATCGGGATAACGCCATGGGATTTTTTTGATCTTCTCAAAGAAAAAAATATGAGTCTAAATGTGTCTATGGAAGACTGGTTAGATTCGGGTGGACTTGAATAGAAGAAAAAATTTATTAATTTTCACTGATTCTCTCTCCTCATCATAAATTTGGTCTGCGCTTCATTGTTTCCTTGAGATCAAGTGGGACTACGCCTGGCTTTTTTGCCTCATATACCGTAATAACATTATGAAATTCGCTAAATCGTTGCTTTATTTGTGATATCTTGGCTTCTGGTAGGCTTTTTACTCCGCATGGTCTTAGTGGTGTATTTATTTGCACTTCATCTGGATGGAGTTCTTTAGCTAAAGCTGCAATTTTTGAAGCATACTTTTTGTTTGCATCGATGAACATTATTTGTAAAGCAAATTTGCCATTATAGCCCGATCGGAATTTCTTGATGCTATCGACTGTATTCTGGAAAGATAGGTCAGATACTGGCCTGTTAATTAGGCTAAATATTTCCTGGTCTGGTGCATCAAGTTTGGCAACAACCACATCAGCATTTGCAAGCTCTTCCCTTACTTCTTCCCTATATAGAAGCGAGGAATTTGTGAGCACCGCCACTGGAAGTTCAAGCAGCGACTTTGCGATGTTTATTGCTGCGCCAAGGTTATCGGCAAGCGTTGGTTCACCCACTCCTGAGAATGTTGCGTAGTCAACATCTGGCTTGTCTAATTTACTTAAATCGTCAATAAGCTGACTTATTGTGACGAACTCTTTTCTATCGAAATATGAATATATAGTCCTTCCAAGTTGACAATATATACAGTCAAATGAGCATGTCTTTTCGTTGGTCGAGAGAAGATCTATGCCTAACGATCTTCCAAGTCTCCACGAAGAGACTGGTCCATAGATAATTGAGGTCACTCGATTTTTCCTTTGATTATTTTAATAAGAGAGTCAGCAAAACTATTTAAAGCATCAGAATTATAGCTTTCGATCTCACCATCATCACAAATCCTTGCAAGCTCAGGATCAATTGGAAACCTACCTAAAAGTGGAGCACCAGCTACTCTCGCCATCTCTTCTGCTCTGCTTTTACCGAAAATCTCAATAACTTTTTCTGTTCCAGGTATTGTTAGATAGCTCATGTTTTCAACAACTCCCAGAATCGGGATGTGCATTGAGTCACGCGTCATGTTGATTGCCTTTCTGACGACCATGGAGGCAAGCTCCTGGGGTGTAAAGACAATCACGATGCCAAATAGGGGCAAGGACTGCATCACCGTTAAGGGTGCGTCAGAGGTTCCAGGAGGGAGGTCTATTAAGAGATAATCAAGTTTTCCCCACAGGACGTCCTCCCAGAACTGCTTTATCGTGTTTCCGATGAGAGGTCCTCTCCAGATGACGGGGTCATCCTCGCGCTCTAACATTAGATTGATGGACATAATTGCTATGCCGGAACTTGACATTACGGGCAATAAACCTGTTTTGCTTACCTCTGGTCTCTTGTTAATGCCAAACATTACCGGAATACTTGGTCCTGTGATGTCAGCATCAAGAATTCCCACCTCAAACCCTGAGCGTTTAAGAACAATACCCGCAAGGCCTGTGACAAGAGATTTGCCAACCCCGCCCTTACCGCTCATAACCGCTATTATGTGATCTACTTTGTTTGTTTCCTTTGCCTGCATTGCTTTACCCACGCCAGCAGGTGTCATCAGATGAGCATGGCGGTTCATCGCATCGCTCCGTTCTCCCGCAGCATGTCGATTTACCTCCACCAGCTCCTTTCTTAAGGATATTGGGAGATGAATAGACTCTTTCCAGCTCACAGCTACCGCAATTTGAACACTTTAAGGTATCTGACTGGTTACCCATTAGTAGGTCGGAAATTTGTCCGCACTTTTTGCATCTATAACTGAAGATAGGCATGTTTCCTCCTCTTTTTCAAAACTGTCTCAATGTTAGCTCAAATAATGTGCATATGCAATATTTAAAAAAATTCTTGACTTTTATGCTGCGATTAAGTAAACTATGTGCAACAAACAAATAGTAGTATATTGCAAATAGTTGAGAAAGTAAATCAGAAAGGAGATGATCTAAATGCCAAGAGGAGATGGAACAGGCCCGATGGGGCTTGGGCCAATGACTGGCAGGGCGGCAGGATACTGCGCAGGATATCCGGCACCAGGGTTCATGAACCCAGGTTTTGGCCGAGGATTTGCCAGAGGCATGGGCCTTGGTTTCGGTCGAGGGTTTGGCCGCGGCTATCGAGCTTGGAATAGAATTGGTTGGCCATCAGGATATGGGTATTCTCCTTATCCTGCTGCCGGCGTTCCATATTATGGAACTGCTTATGTTCCTCAGATAACCAGCGAACAGGAGATAGAGGCACTGAATGCCCAGTCTCAGTATTTTAAGGAAGCTCTGGAGGATATAAGTAAGCGGATCGAAGAGCTCCAGGCTAAAGTGAAGCAGAAGTAGCAGAGATGGGGTGTGTGAATGATGGAAATTCAGCACTCACACACCCTGACTTTATAATTAGTAAGGTAAGATTTATAAAACTTATTTGGAATCAATATATGAGGAGTCTTCAAAATGGCACAGGCTGAAGTCTTTTCTGGAATATGTGGTTTTACCACCAAAATTATAATTGATCTGTTATATGAACAGAATGAAGCTATGCAAATAACTTCTGATTGTAAATATATAGATGAACTTGCCAAAAATCTGAGGGGCGAGGATTTAATAAATATAGCTACGAAAGAAATGATGGGGAAATCCAGTTTTTCGATGTGCACAGACACTTCCACATCCGGGCTGCCCTGTACCAGCGGGCATAATCAAGTGTGCGGAGGTAGCACTTGGGATAGCCCTTCCAAAAGATGCATATATAAAGATTAATAAATGAAGTTTTGTTTATTGTGTGCCGATTATCTCAATAGTTATCTTTCTCCCTAAGCCTGATTTTATATAGCGTTCGCCGAATTTATCATTAAAACATTGCAAGGCTAACTCTCCTGTGCAGTGCGAGGGAGCCACCATTTTTACTTCAAGCTCCTCAAGATCTTTTATAACTTGTTCTATAGATGGGCGAGAAAAATCCTTCATGTGGAATCCGCCGATGACAAGATATATATTGTCATCTTCGATCTCTTTTGCTTTTTTTAATATTTCAACTATACCAGGGTGTGCACATCCGGTGACTACTATCAACCCCCTGGCTGTTTTAATGAGCAGCGATTGCTCCTTTATTTCCCCGCTTAGTTCACCTGTTGTATAAATATCCGGGTAAATCTCTCTGGCTTCCTTAACCTCTTCCAATCTTGCGCCCATTAGCGTGATTTTTCTTATTATTTCTTCCGGGAAAGAGGATAAGACATAAACGGTGATATCATTATTATTCTCAAGTAAGCTCTTAAGACCTCCGACATGGTCGTAGTGCGAATGCGAGATAAAAATCGTGTCAATTTCATCAGGATTTATCTCCAAATTTTCCATGTTTCTTAGGAGGACCTCGCCCTTCTCTCCGGTATCAAACAAGATAGTTGTGCCGGGTAGCTCAATGACACATGCAAAACCCCAGGCATTTTCCAACCTCTTGTCCCATGGCTCATTGTCATAAACAATAGTTATTGTTATCCGGTCATTTTGCGCGCTTTCTTTTGTGTTGCTCACCTCATCACTGGTCCTTTCATTAAAGGTCATCTGCTGTTTTAAATCAGGTTCCTGTTGATATTCAAATGCTTCTTTGGCTTTGCTTCCGGCACATGCGATAAGCGAAGTGGATATAACAGCGGTTATTATCATTACTGCGTAAAAATAGATAATTTTCATGGTTAGTTATGTGTATATGCAATAATCTATGCTAAGCATATTTTGTAATTTCCAAGGTGTCAATAACCCGAAAACCATGCTTTTGCGATATTGATGTTTGGCTGAGTCAGCTTTGCGCTTGACAATAAAGCAAAATAGAGATAAACTATGTGCATAAAACAAATAGTAATGCAATACGAATAGTTCCGGAGAATTAATATGCCAAGGATGAGAAGAGGATTTGGACACAGCTCATTTGGTGAAGGATTGCCAAGGAGGATATACGGTTTTGTAATGCCATGCATATTGCTATTGCTTCATAGGAGCCCTTCGTATGGCTACAAGATTATTGATGACCTGGCAGAGTTTGGTTTTGATAAAGTGCCCATGGATCCAAGCGTCATATATCGATATTTGCGGGATATGGAGATAAACGGTCAAATAACATCTAATTGGGAAATGGAGAGCGGTGGACCACCAAGGCGTGTATATCAGATTACTGACTCCGGGGACGCTTTTCTAAAAGCATGGGTAAGAGACATCGAGGAGACAAAAATCACGTTAGAGAATTTCATTAAGGCTTATGATGACCATATGGTCGAGCCAGATTTACATAGTAAGTCTAAGAAGGAGGAGGATAAAAAATGAGAAACAGATATATGTATTACGCAACAGGGCTTCCTGGCTGGATGAGGTTTGGCTATAGCCCCGGTTGGGCTGGAAGTAGTGCAAGCGGTCTGGGTCCTTGTGCTGAGTACTTAATGACTGGTAGATGGCCGTTTGCGGCACAGCAGCCTCCTGCCGGGGCGTATTATCCGCCAACAGGAGCAGGGCAGCCATTTCCGGTTGTTGCACCAGAAGCCCAGCTGTCTGCGCTGAGAGCTCAGGCTCAGATTTTGAAAAATCAGCTTGATGAGATAAATAAGCGGATAGAAGAGCTTGATAAGAAGCAAACAAAATAGTTTGCCCGCAACGTGAAAAACCTGGTCTTGGAGGTTCCCAACCTTGCAGAATAGGTTTTTCACAAAAAACGAGAGAGGCGGTGAGATTGTTTTGATAAAAATAAATGAACTGGAGTGCAAGGGTTGCGCAATATGTCTTGATGCTTGTCCTCAGGGGGCAATCTACCTCTGCGATGACGTTGCTGGTGTGGATTTAGAAAGATGTGACAGATGCAAAGTGTGCATATTGGAGTGTCCAAATAATGCAATTAGCTGGGTTGACGAAAAAAGCCAAATCATAATACCGCAGATCAGGATAGAACAAGTGGGGGCATATCCTTTGCAAGCAGAGAGATCTGTTGAATTAAAGAAGAGGACATCAATTCTGCCAACCGCTATCGCTGCCATCGCACTTATAGGAAAGGAGATAGTACCAAGGGTTATGGATTTTTTGGCAGACAGGCAATCCAATATATCAAAATCCCGAGGATCATCAGTTCCATCTACAAGAATAAATCAAGCCCCTGGGCGAAGAAATGCATACGGACAGTTCAGGTTCAGGCATAGGGGTAGAAGTTTCTAAATTTACTTGATAAGTATCAATTTGGTGGATGTATATAGAGAGCTTAATATACAGCAGAGTATGAGGAAGCAGGTTAAAAGCCTATGCTCATAACAAGGAGGTGATCTTAATGCCAAGAGGAGATGGAACTGGGCCAGTTGGGAGAGGACCTGGGACTGGCGGAGGCAGGGGAAGAGGTGGAGGCCGCATGGGCGGTTCTGCCGCTGGGCCTGGCGGCAACTGCATATGTCCATCATGTGGAGCAACAGTACCTCATCAGTTGGCTGCACCGTGCAGCACGATTAAATGTCCAAAATGCGGAATGCCAATGACCCGACAGGTTTAAGAATTGTTTTTGATATAATAGGGGCATGGCAAGGCCGAAAAAGAAGCGATGCATATATCAAAACCCGGGTTTCAGGTATTTCAAGCCAAGGGGAATACCGCTTTCTCAGCTTAACATAATAAGGCTAAATCTTGAAGAGTATGAAGCAATAAGATTAAAGGACCTGATTGGCCTTGACCAGATAGAAGCTGCCCAGCAGATGAAAATATCGAGAGGCACATTTCAACGAATATTGAAGTCCGCCCACCAGAAGATTGCCAAGGCGATAATCGAGAACTTGGCAATTGAGATCAAGGGCGGGGACGTCGAAATCACAGGTGCCGAGGACGCTGAACCTCCGATTGTAAAATCCTAATAATTATTGACATATGCACACTATTAACCTATATTATTAGCATATGCACAATAAATAGGAGGTTAAGATGAAAATAGCTGTATCAGCACTTGGACCTGATCTGAATTCAATGGTGGATTTCAGGTTTGGAAGGGCTGCATATTTTATCATTATGGACACCGATACCAACGAATATAATTCGATCCAAAACCCAAATGTCTATTCAGCTTCAGGGGCAGGGATCCAGTCGGCACAGACCGTAATAAATGAGGGTGTTGAAGCAATAATCACAGGTCAGATGGGTCCAAATGCGCACAGGGTCATTAATGCAGCAAATATCCCTGTATATTCGAGTCCTGGTGGGACGGTTGCTGATAATTTGGAGAGATTTAAAAGAGATGAGCTTGAGCAGATGTCAGTCCCAAGTGTTGCGGAGAAGTACGGGATGGGTCCTGGGATGGGCGGTGGCCGTGGAATGGGCCCAGGCGGAGGCGGAAGAGGCCGCTGGTGGCAGAAGTAGGTTCAGTTTTTTACCAAATTTAGAGCAAAAGGTTGAAAAGAGCGAATTTTGGAGGAATTTTGATTATATCTTTTGCAAGCGGAAAAGGTGGAACAGGCAAGACTTTGGTTGCGACTAATGTAGCGATGTCGCTGGGGCAAGGTTGCCAGTTCTTGGATTGTGATGTCGAAGCACCAAATGCTGATATCTTCCTAAAACCTTTGATAATCAGCGTGAAAAGTGTAAATGTGAGGATGCCTAAGGTATTGGAATATAAATGCAATGCCTGTGGAAAATGTGCGCAGGCATGTCAATACAAGGCCATCGTCATGGTTAAGGAGAAAGTGCTGATATTCCCAGAGCAGTGCCATTCCTGCGGAGCTTGTCTAATTGCATGCCCTGAAGATGCGATAATTGAGGAAAATCGCAATTTGGGTTACGTTGAGTCGGGCACCTGTAATTCGAATGTCGATTTCGCGCGTGGAATTCTGAATATCGGAGAGATGAGAGCTATGCCAGTGATCATGGAATTAAAGAGTCTTATTCAGGATGGCAGAAGGGTTGTTATAATCGATTCTCCTCCCGGCACTGCATGTCCTGTCGTGAACTCAGTTGAGGGTAGCGACTACTGCGTCCTGGTCACTGAGCCCACACCATTTGGTTTAAGTGACCTGAAGCAGGCGGTTGGAGTATTAAAGGTCATGAAAATCCCCTTTGGTGTCATTATAAACAGGGATGGAATAGGTGACGGGAGACTTGAAGAATACTGCAATGCTGAAGGAATAAAGATCATTTCCAGAATACCTTACGATAGGGAGATAGCAGAAATTTATTCCAACGGCGAGCTTTTGGTTACGGCGAGCAAGGAGTGGGCAGGATATTTTTCTAACCTGGCAGAAGAAATAGTGGAGATCGCAGGAAATGAAGCAGATAGTAATAATTAGCGGCAAGGGTGGCACCGGCAAAACAGTTCTTTCATCGAGCTTTACTGTACTCTTTAGCGAAAAGGTAAGGAACCTGATCATAACTGATTGTGATGTTGATGCCCCAAATCTCCATATATTGTTAGATCCAAAGGAAATAAGCTCCCAGGCATACAAGGGCGCGAAGATCGCTGTAAAGGGCGATGGTTGTACGGAATGCGGGATATGTGAGGAGGTTTGCAGATTCGGTGCTATAAATAATTTTGAGGTAATACCTTTGAAATGCGAGGGTTGTGGTGCGTGCGTGTTGGCCTGTCCGGAGAATGTGCTCTCGCTACAAGATATAGAAAATAGTGATTTCATAGTTTCATCTACCGAATATGGGTACTTCGTGCATGGTCGGTTGTATCCTGGAGCTGAAAATACAGGTGGACTGATTACTTTGATAAGGCAGACGGCAGAGAAAATTGCACAGGAAACAGACTCCGAGTTAATTCTAATGGATGGAGCCCCAGGTGTCGGATGTCAGGTAATAGCTTCACTTGTTGGGACCGACTTAGCAATTGTAGTTACTGAGCCTACGTTTTCCGGGATGAGCGATATGACAAGAGCTTTGGAGCTCTGTGAGTTTATGAGGATTCCGGCTGTTGTTTGTGTTAATAAATACGATATAAATGAAAGAAACACCGCTCAGATCCGGGATTTTTGCAAGGAGAATGGGATAGGGTTGCTTGGTGAGATACCATTTGATGAGAATATACCCAGAATACTCTCGGAAGGTACTCCGCCAATTTTCAAGGACTGCCCATCAGCGAGGGCTATGTATATTATCTGGCAAAGATTATGCGAACTAATATTCCCCGAAAGGGAAATTGAAAGGAAGGATGATGATAAAATGAAAATAGCTGTAACGGTCGATGGTAATGAGGTTTCCTCTCATTTCGGACATTGTACAGGATATGCCATATATGATGTTGAGGACTGTAAGGTTTTAAACAAGACATATATTGAAAATCCTGGTCATGAGCAGTGTGTTCTGCCCGACTTTCTTGCAAATGCGGGTATTTCGGTGGTGATCACGGGCGGTATGGGAATGAAAGCGAACCAGATATTCATCGAGCGCGGGATTAAGACATTCACCGGAGTTAGCGGAAACCCCGATAATGCAGTAGCTCTTTACCTGAAAGGCGAGCTTGTCGGCACTGGTAACCTCTGTAACCACTAACACTCCTGATCTGTCAAATATTCGGACTGGAATAAAAGCCAATATGTGAGTAGATCTTTTTCTATCTTAAGATGGTTGGGAAACTTGGTGGAAACTAAGTTCCAGAATTTATCTGTGTGTTTTTTCTTAATAAGATGAGATATTTCATGAAAAATAATGTAGTTAATCAATTGATCTGGTAGGGTTTTCATTAATGTATTAACAGTAATGTTCTTTTTAGAACTGCAGCTTGCCCACTTGGTTTTCATTTTTCTGAAGTAGACCCTATTAACATTAACTTTTAATTCCTTAGCAAAGGCTTCTACGGTTAGATGAACTAGTTTTTTGAATTCACTTTCTGTTCTGGGAGTTATCTTTTTGCTCGATGTGAAGTGAACCCCTTGCGTAGTACAAATAGTTAAGACAAACTACTTGAAATGGAGGTAGTAAATGTCTATAAAGCGAAGGGTTTTCAGTAACGACTTTAAATTGCAGGTTCTATCTGAAGCAGAT
>Ga0315284_10000275_pt1 | contig 70521 bp, 61 predicted proteins | sample YL17G09_16_MG_FD_203696 | JGI IMG/M metagenome (GOLD analysis project Ga0315284, IMG submission 203696) | Sediment microbial communities from Yellowstone Lake, YNP, Wyoming, USA - YL17G09_16 | ecosystem: Environmental > Aquatic > Freshwater > Lake > Sediment | place: USA: Wyoming | collected...
GTTTTTACCCTCCGGATGAATGCCATGTATTCAATTGTAGCCCATCCACAAACTCCGGCTAGTGTCCCGAAATTTCAAGTTTTACTCGATAAAACACTAAAAAATGGGGTGGATGATAAACTCAGGTGGACAATTTTCATCCAAATTGAACCCTCCTCAACACGCGGGTTTCTTAATATAATCAGACCAACTCACATTCAAAGGACTGAAACATGTTCAAGAAAAATAAACGTCATCTACAACCCGTTCTGATTTGCAGCGTCAACGAATTGCCCGAGGAACAGCGCGAATACCTAAACACATCTTGGTCTGGTGTATTCTATCGGGAGTTCTTTTCCCGATTGGACGAAGAGCCATTTGCGGTTCTCTATGCCGACATGCCTTCGTGGCCCAATGTTCCAGTAAATGTGCTGGTGGGGTTGGAATACCTGAAGTCAAGCTTTGGCTGGTCGGATGAAGAGATGTACGAGGCCTTTCTCTATAACCTTCAGGTGCGTTATGCGTTAGGCTACGACGAGTTTGGCACGGGATATTTTGATCTGCGCACGATGTACTACTTTCGAGAGCGCCTGAGTCGGTATATGCAAGAGAAGGGGGTGAATTTATTGGATCAAGCCTTCGAGCAGGTGACGGACCAGCAGCTTGCGGCTTTCCAGTTGAAGACTGGTTTGCAACGAATGGATAGTACCCTGGTGGGGAGTAACATTCGCCAGATGGGGCGGCTGCAGTTGTTGGTGGAGATACTACAGCGAGTGCATCGCATGTTGAATGCAGACGACCAGGCCCATTACAGAGAAGCCTTTGCGCCCTACTTGCAAGGGCACGCCGGGCAGTATGTGTACCGTCTCAGGGTGGAAGAGAATGCTGCACACATACAACAGATCGGCGAGTTCATGCAGCGTTTGCTGGGTGAGTTGAAGGAAGGTTACAGCGAAGATCCCGTCTATCAGGTATTGGAGCGAGTGTTCAACGAGCATTTCCGGGTGGAAGGAGAAGCGGCAAAGGCCAAAGTCGGTCGTGAACTGAGCGCCACCAGCCTGCAATCCCCGGATGATCTCGAAGCCACCTTTCGGCAGAAGGGTGGCAAAGGATATCGAGGCTATGTCGCCAACTTGACGGAGACCTGCGACCCAAAGAATGCGTTGCAGCTGATCACCACATCGTCCCGATGTCCTTCGGGAAAGTGCAGGTGGCTTCCAACAACACCGATGACGGCTGCTTGCTGGTGGAAGCCCTACCCAACTTGAAGCAGCGCACTAACCTCGACACGTTGTATACGGATGGTGGCCATGGGGGACCGGGATCGGATGCTGTATTGGATGAGCAGCATGTCACTCATATCAAAACTGCCATTCGCGGCAGCAGTCCAAACCATAAGAAGTTCAGCCTATCTGACTTTGCCATCCAATTGGACGAGGACGGCAAGCCTGTGCAGGTCACCTGTCCCCAGAAACAGCAAGTGCCCTTATACCCGGGCCGCTTGAATAAGGGTCTGGTGGCTTACTTCGATCCGACCATTTGCCAAGCTTGTCCGTTCTGGCAGGCTAAAAAATGCCCATCCCTTCCAGGGAAACGAGATGGACGTCATCAGTTGTATTTCAGCTGGGTCAGGGCTCATTCTTCTCAACGCCGACGCCAAAGTTTGGCCCAGAATAAAGAAGCCCATAACTTGCGGGCTGCCATCGAAGCAACGGTACGATGTGTGAAGCATCCTTTCCCGGCTAGCAAGTTGCCAGTGCGAGGTTCTTTCCGTATGGCCTGCTTGTTGATCGGTTCGGCTGGTATGACCAACGTACGCCGCATCCAGCATTACCTGGAAGCGGAAAGCCAATCAGATCAGCTGGGAGATTCTTTTTTGGCTATTGGAAAAGCCTTCTGGATGAGCTGGATCAGCTTGTTCCATCCTTCGGAGCTATATCTGGGTTATTAAGGTACGAGTTTTTGCAGAGGAGTCAACGATATGATCAATAGTAAGATTTAACTTGAGGCAATGCGCGGGCCGATCCCGGTGGGAGTGTATGCTATAATCGGCGGGGATGAGATCGGGCAGGAGCTCGTCCGCTCGATTGGATCCAGTACAGCTATCCTGATGAAAAACCATGGTGTGTTCACCATCGGCAGGACGTCCGAGGCAGCAGTCAAGGTGGCCGTGATGGTCGAGGATCTGGCTCGCACGGTCTTCTATGCTCTGCTGCTCGGCCAACCGGACGAGATCCCGGCCGAAGAAGTCGCGCGTGCCCATCGCCGTTATCTCGAAGAATATGGACAGTCATAACAAAAGAAAACTGTATGCTATGGGATGATGTTTTCTTTGACCTATATTCAAACTCAATAAGGAGAAAAAGATATGCCTATTAGATTTGGAGTTCCCGAACTGTTGATTATCCTGGTGATCATCGTCATTCTATTTGGCGTTGGCCGGATCGGCAAAATTGCCGGTGAACTCGGAAAAGGTATTCGTTCGTTCAGGGATGGGCTGAAAACAAACGAAGAAGACAAAGATGATAAAAAGGATGATGTGCAAGAAAAGTCTAATGAAACTACAGAAGAGAAAAAATAGCAACGAATACCAATGATACAGAAAGGTGCTCTTTACCTACTTGGGGAGGACACTTTGTTATGAGTAAACAGAGAAGCACAGCGACTAAAATCCAACTTCCCTTCGTCTGCCGTTGTCGTAATTTGCAGAGTACATAGAAAGTTACCCCATGGAGATTCTTGGTATCGGTCCTCTTGAGTTACTTTTTATCATCCTGCTCGCATTAATTATTCTAGGCCCAAAAGATCTAGAAAAAACAGGAAAGAGCATCGGGCAGGGCCTAACCAAATTGGTCAAGTCGGATACCTGGATAACTGTCCGGCAAGCCTCTGATAAAGTTAGATCGCTCCCAAACGAACTAATGCGAGAAGCCGGGATAGAAGATATGAAACAGTCATTGGATTCGGAAATCATCCAACCTGCAAAAAACATCCAGAAATCACTTGATTCCTGGGCAAGTGAATCGTGGGTTGCTGAATCAGCAGACCCTGAAAAAGATCCGGCTGAAGTATCTTCAGGCGATCCCATTAAAATTGCGCCTCCCGCTCCCAACGAAGAACAATCAAAGTGAGACACATGCGCAAAATCATCCATAGACTCTGGCGAATCATCACCTTTCCCTTCCGCATCTTGGGGAAGGTGGCCGTATTCCCTTTCAAAGCAATCAAGCGTGCTTATATCTTCCTGACCGAAGAGCCCGAAGATCAGCCTCTGACTGAGGCTTTCGCCACCACCGTAAAACAACCGTCTGCTCTTCTCGAGCATCTGGGCGCTCTTCGCAAGCACTTGACCCGCATGCTCATCGCATTGGTGATTGGCATTGCAATATGCGCTACCTTTACAACCAACATCATTGATTTCTTATCCAAACCAATCGGGGGGATAAACACTCTACAAGCTATTGATGTCACCGAATCGGTCGGGGTTTTCATGCGCGTGGCACTGTTTGCCGGCTTTGCCCTGGCTCTACCTTACATTGCTTTTGAGCTCTGGCTGTTCGCCGCGCCTGGCCTGCATGCGCGCGCCCGCCAGATGGGCCTCGTGGGTATCCCGCTCACTTTGATCTTTTTCATGGGTGGGATCTTATTTTCCTACTACCTTCTTCTCCCGACTGCCCTGCCCTTTTTGCTAACCTTCATGGGCATTCACACCATCCCGCGTGTATCCTCTTATGTAAACTTCGTAACAAGCTTGCTCTTCTGGATCGGCATTGCCTTCGAATTCCCGCTCGTAATCTACGTATTGTCTTTAATGGGCTTTGTTAAACCCGCTTTTCTGGCAAAGCAATGGCGCATTGCTGTGGTGTTGATCGCTATCCTGGCAGCAGCCATCACACCGACCGTGGACCCTGTCAACATGGCATTGGTGATGGCCCCGATGATTCTGCTCTACTTCCTCAGCATTGGCCTGAGCCAGATGGCCGTTTTGGGACGAAGAAGAAAACAGTTCGAGTCTGCCTGAATCGATATTGAGATTAAACATGCCAATACTCCGGGTTGATTTTCGCGGCCCCCTTTTCAATCCCCTTTCTGTTTGACGAGAGCACAACAATATAAAGCGATCCACCTTTCTAGCACATGACCGCTTGGTTGCAGGTCCCCCGAAAGGGATGATGATATACCCTTTGGGCACGATGTCCGAATCATACCGGGCCCACAAATGCCTACATACTGCTCAAAGGCAGTATGTAGTTTTGTTTTCCTTCTACTTATTTCATGGCAGTCTGTCCAATATGCGCGTACAATGACTTTGTATTTTGTTGAGAGACATTCATATGTTCGAGTATGTACACTGCCGATTTAATCCACTCACCCGCGAATGGGTACTGGTCTCGCCTCATCGAGCCAAACGCCCCTGGCAGGGACAGGTCGAAAAGACCGCGCCCATCAATTTGCCGCAATATGACCCTGCCTGTTACCTGTGCCCCGGCAACGAGCGCGCCGGTGGCATTATAAACCCGGATTACACAGGCACCTTTGCCTTCGACAACGATTTCACCGCCCTGCTCCCGGAAATGCCAGGTGTCAAGTCTCAAGTGCCAGGCTCCCCACATTTGACACCTGACACGCTTTTTATAGCCAAGCCTGAAACCGGAGTCTGCCGTGTCATCTGCTTCTCACTGCGCCACGATCTGACCCTGCCACAGCTTTCGCTCGACGAAGTTGAAGCCGTCATCAACACCTGGAGCGAGGAGACTGACAATCATTACAAGCGTTCGGAAATCGCCTACGTTCAGGTCTTCGAGAACAAAGGTGCGGTCATGGGCTGTTCCAACCCACACCCCCACAGCCAGGTCTGGTCACAATCCCAAATTCCGAACGAAATCGAAAAAGAATTGACATCGCAAAAGGACTACTTCAGAACCAATAAGCGCCCGATGTTGCTCGATTATCTGGCCGAGGAGCAAAAACGCGCTGAACGGCAGCAGATCGTCCTTGCCACGCCAGACGCCTACCTGTTCCAGTTCGGCGAGCAGGTTCTCAGCAACCCGCTGGGCGATTCCGATCCCAAGTCGCCGCTGGCGCTCTCGTTGGCGTTACACAAAGACGGCGTGAAGCTCGACTGTCCAGAGCTCCACCAAAATAACCAAGGTTGAGTGCGACGGCCGATCACATCCTAACCCGCACAAGCCGGAACTGAAAAGAACACACTCCGCAGGGCACGAAGTACGTGAAGTCACAAAAAGAAACCCCTTGCTTCTCCCTTTGTGGCGCTTTGTTTCCTTCGTGGTAAATTTTTTATCTATCGGAGAATCAAAAATGACATCCAAACCTGTCCTCGCCCGTGAAGAAAAGCTCGTCCTGCCCACCTATCTCGTCCCCCCGGCGGAGCGCAACCCGATCTTCCTGGAAAAGCGCATCAACCAGGGCACTACCGGCCGGGTCTACCCGCAGCCGCTCACCGACCGCCTGTCCGACGAACGCGCCGACCGGTCCTACCAGGTTGTTCGCCTTGAGAACGAGTACCTGCAGATCCTGATCCTGCCGGAGATCGGTGGGCGCATCCTGGCCGGGCGGGATAAGACGAACCAGTACGACTTCTTCTACCGCCAGCACGTCATCAAACCGGCCCTGATCGGGCTGTACGGACCCTGGATCTCGGGCGGGGTGGAGTGGTGCTGGCCGCTGCACCACCGCCCTTCGACCTTCATGCCGGTCGAGTACACGATCGAGGCGGGCGACGACGGCAGCCGCACGGTCTGGCTCAGCGAGCACGACCCGGTCTGCCGCATGAAGGGCATGGTCGGCCTGTGCCTGCGTCCCGGCCAGGCAGTGCTCGAAGCCAAGGTCCGCCTGTACAACAGCACGCCGCTGGTCCAGTCGTTCCTGTGGTGGGCTAACGTGGCCGTCCATGTCAACCCCTCCTACCAGGTGGTCATGCCGCCGGATGTAACCTATGTCACCCACCACGCCCGCCAGTTCATGTCGACCTTCCCCTTCTCGCGCGGCTACGCCATGCAGGACTACGGCGACGGACTGGACCTGACCTGGTACAAGAATTGGCAGCAAGGCATGCTCTCTTACTTCGCGGCCGAATCGCGCTACGATTTCTTCGGGGGCTACGACCACAGCCGCCAGGCCGGGTTGATCCACGTATCCAATCACCACATCGCCCCGGGAAAGAAAATGTTCTCCTGGAGCAACGACCCTGCCGGCCGGACCTGGGAGCATAACCTGACCGACAGCGACGGGCCATACATCGAACTGATGGCGGGCGCCTACACCGACAACCAGCCGGACTTTTCCTGGCTGCAGCCCTTCGAGACCAAGACCTTCAGCCAGCTCTGGTACCCCGTCCAGCAGATCGGACCGGCCAAGAACGCCACCCGGGAGGCGGCCATCAACCTGGAAGTAGAAGGACACCAAGCCCGCCTGGGAGTGTGCACCACGCAGGCCGTCAAGGGGGCGTGTGTCCAACTGACAGCGGGGGGGCGCACCCTGTTCGAGCGCCGCGCCAACCTGGTTCCCGGTGCACCGCTCCTCGAGCAAGTTGCACTCCCACGCCGCGTTGACGAGGCTGATCTGACCCTACAGGTCGTCAGTGCGGATGGGCGCGAGCTGATCCGCTACGTCCCCGAGCGGCGTGAGGAAAAACCCATCCCGCCGCCCGCTGCGGTGCCGCCTTCCCCGGCGACGATCCATTCCACCGAAGAGCTGTACCTGACCGGCCTGCACCTGGAGCAGTACTACCAGAGCATCTGGAACAGCGAGCCCTACTGGCAGGAAGCCCTGCGGCGAGAGCCGGGTGACGCCCGCACGCACAACTCCCTGGGCCTGCTGATGCTGCGCCAGGGCCAGTTTACCGAAGCCGAGGCGCATTTCCGACAGGCCATCCAGAGACTGGATCTGTGGAACTCGAACCCGCGCGACGGTGAGCCGCTCTACAACCTGGGCCTGGCGCTGCGCTACCAGGGCCTCTTCGACGAAGCCTACGCCGCCTTCTACAAGGCCATCTGGAGCTACGCCTGGCAGTCGGCCGGCTACTACGCCCTGGCGGAGATCGACTGCCAGCGCGGGAATCTCGAAACCGCCCTAGAGCATGTGGGGCGTTCACTTCAAGTCAACGTGCAAAACCTGAAGGCGCGCAACCTTAAGGCGGCTATCCTGCGCCGCCTGGACCGCCGGAGCGAGGCCGAGGCGCTGGCGCGCCAGACTTCTGCCCTCGACCAGCTCGACTTCTGGTCGCGCTACGAGCTAGCCCTGCTCGCTCCGGAGGAGTCGGCCCGCCGGAACTCCCGGCTGGAGGAGCTGGCCCGGCTGATGCGCGGCGAGGCGCAGACCTACCTCGACATCGCCTTCGACTACGCCGGAGCCGCCCTGTGGGAGGAGGCCAGCGGACTGCTGCAGCTCCTGGCGGACCGACCCGGCAAGTTCAAGACCGCGCATCCGATGGTCCTCTACGGACTGGGATATTTCGCCGGTCAGCAGGGGAAGGAAAAGGCCGCGCAGAAATATTTCCGGCGGGCGGCGGCCGCCTCCCCGGACTACTGCTTCCCCGAGCGGCTGGAGGAGATGCTGGTCCTGCAAGCCGCCCTGCAGGCGAATCCCCAGGATGCCAAAGCCCTCTATTATCTCGGCAACCTGCTGTACGATAAAAAACGATACGATGAAGCCATCCGATGCTGGAAAACATCCTGCGACCTGGGACCAGACTTCTCCATCTCCTGGCGCAACCTGGGCTTGGCCTACCACAACATCCGTCGGGATAGCCAGGAAGCCCGGGAATGTTACCTGCGAGCGTTTGCCGCCGCACCCCAGGATCCCCGTCTGCTGTACGAACTGGACCAGATCGATAAGCTGCGCGGTGTGCCGCCCGCCGAGCGCCTGGCCCGGCTGGAAGCACACATGGACCTGGTCGAGCAGCGCGAGTACCTGCTCGGCGAGCGCATCCGGCTGTACAACCAGCTCGGGCAAGCCCAAAAAGCCCTGGACCTGGTCTTGTCGCGCCAGTTCCACGTCTGGGAGGGCGGCTGGGGCGTCCTGACCGGCCAGTACACGGCGGCGCACCTGCTCCTGGGCGAGGCGTCCCTGGCTTCCGGCCAGGCCGGGGAGGCCCTGGCGCACTTCAAGGCAGCCTTGCTCTACCCGCAGAGCCTGGGCGAATGGTGGTGGAGCCCGCCGGAAGCGCGCGTCCACTACCTCGAAGGGCTGGCCTACGAAAAGCTGGGCGATCTGGCCCGGGCGCCGGCCAGCTTCCGGCAGGCCGCCAGGGATGACGAGCGGATCTTTTTATTCGACCCGGCCATGGCCTATTACCAGGCGCTGGCCCTGCGCAAACTGGGCCAGGAGGCGGCTGCCGATAAGCGCCTGCACGAGCTGCTGGATTATGCCGTCAAGCTGGTCAACGCCGAGGTCAAGTTCAGCTACTTCACCACCTCGCTGGCAAACATCAACGTCCTGGACGACGACCTGGAGAAGCGCAACCGGGCCGCCTGCGCCTATCTGGGTGGCCTGGCGCGCCTGGGCCTGGGGCAGATCGCCGAAGCCCGCCAGGCCCTCGAGGTGGCCGTCGCGCTGGACATCAACCACCTGGAGGCGCAGGGAGGGCTGCGCAAATTGCGTCAGGCTTGAAGCCCTTGTGGGGAGAGACCTGATTGACCGACAGATTCTATCCTTCACCGCGGAGCACGCCGAGAGCGTAAAAATATGGGTAAAGTTACATTTATCTCTTTCCCGTTAAAAAAGCCGAGCCGCTGGGTGAGGGGGGCACCCAACGTCTCGATGGGGATAATTTATCATCAAATCACAATTCTTTCAAGGTAATCAGGTAAGATACTCAAACTGCTCCACTTTACCGAACAATTGCCGTAAGGCACCTGGCATTGAGACATGGGGATATATGGCGATTTTGCTTGTGGTATATGGGTGCAGGTCGCTTAATTAGTACATTGGTTCTATTAATCGCTTCAACTCTGGACGAAATAATATCTACTCCTGTAATTACCATGCTGTCTGGTGTCCCAAATACTGCGGAAACGTTCTGGTCGGACAGATTGCTAAAAGCCGCACACGGTATGGATCGTATGGTTATGGTCAAGCCCATACACTCATGTATGAGGCTGTCTAAAAAGTCAGGCTGAGGGAGGCAAAAAAAGCTGAGTAATAGCCCGAAAAAGGGCAGAGACAAAAAACTGGCGGTCAGATGGCTGCCAGTTTGCGCATATTATGGGCGATGCAGACCAAAGCCCACTCCGTCTCGACTTACGCATAGCCATATATGTAAAATCTCCGGAAGCCCATGTTATTCTTCACATCCCCGAAAGTACTTTCAGGCTCGATTTAGCGCTGTTTTCTCAAGGCAATGCCTTGCTCCGAGAGCAGGTTCTCTCTGGCCTGTCGGCGATATTCCCGGAGCCTGAAGCTGACCTGGATGCGACGGTTGCCTTTGGCGCGAGTGTTTTGGGGTTTGAGCGGACAGGTAGCACACTCGGAGCACTCATAGTAACGGCGTTCAGAGATGTAACCATTCTCGGTACGATAGGGACGGGTCTCTCGGTAGGTCATGGATCGGTGGGCTGGACAAATGAAAGTATCCTGGTGCGGGTCGTAGGGGAAATTCTCGGAGCGGAAACTGACTTTCTGGACCCGTTCGGGTTTGCGGGGCGGGTGGGTCTCCTGGTAGAAGGTGTTGTTCTTGAGATAGTTCTGCATGGCATAGGCTTCGAGATAGGTATAATTCTCTTCGCTGCCATAGGCCGCATCGCCTGAAGCCCGTTTGGGTTTCCGCCCCTGTGGCCAGTGCTGTTGTTCCATGTGGGGAATGAAACAGCCCGGGTCGCCTGCGCGTTGGTGAAGCGAATATCCCACCACGAACTGCCCTTCCGTACCGATCTGCACGTTATAGGCCGGGTGCGGCCAGGGCTTTTCTGCCCCGCGATCTTCCTTCATGCGCATGCAACTGGCATCCGGGTCAATCGCCTCCAACAACCGGTTCACCACCCGTACCAGATGATCCTCCGGAATCAGCTCCCCCAAGTCCGGCGGCAGCAATCTCGGTTGTTCCATCATATACGCTTTGAAGGTCACGTTTCCATTGTTCATGACCCTATTGAATCACATTTTCCTCTTTTCGCGAAGGGGGCTGCCCCCTTTTGGGACAGCACCTTTACTTTTTTCAAGACCTAGTGCTTTGGCGTAGCTTACGGCGTCAGCGGGGCGACCAGCGTTTCGATGCCTCGAGCACTATCAATGGATGTCAGCACCGGCAAGCCGTTCTCGATCAGGACCGGGATGTAATCGTAGCTATGCACGCCCTGCCGCGTCAGGACCACGCGCAGGATGATGGTCGCGTTGGAGATGCCTCTGTAGTTGTCGAACACGAAGTTGCCCAGGCTGTAGGCGATCAACCCGCCGTGGTACATCTCGGTCTGCTGCAACAAATGGGAGTGCGCACCGATAACCAGTGAGGCGCCTGCGTCTATGGCCGCATGAGCTTCCGCACTCTGGTCAGGCGAAATGGGAGTTCGGTTTTCCCATCCGCCGTGCAGGAAAACGATCACCACATCGGCTTTTTGTTTAGCAGCGGTTACGTCACTAGTGATCTGGGCTGGATCGGCCCAGGCGATTCCCGGCCTCGACGCGGTTGCGATCCAGTCATGCGCGTCGAACCCATCCATCTCGACCGGTACATCCACGTAAGCCAGGAAAGCCAGGCGCAGCCCGTTCCGCTCGAGCAGGACGGGCATGTGCGCGGCTGCACTGTTCGCCCCGGCTCCAACGGTAGCGATGTTGTACTGGCTCAGGTAGCTCTGCGTATCTTGCAAGCCCACGTAACCATAGTCCATGGCGTGATTATTAGCCAGGCTGACCACGTCGAACTTACCCAGGGAGAGCGCCCGGGCAGCCTCCGGTGGGGCTTGCAAAGTATACGTCTTGTGTTCCGAGGTGCTCCGGTCGGTGAGGGTGCACTCCAGGTTGCCGACCCGCACGTCGGCTGAATCCAGGGCGGATTGTACTCCAGCGAAAACAATTCCCGCACCCTGCGCCAGCATCTGGTCGCCGACGGTGCGTCCAAGCATGATGTCTCCCACTGCATCCAGATTGACTTGTAAGCTGGGGGTGGGCGTGCTGGTCGGCACAGGAGTGACCCTCTCCGTCAGCGCGGACGGATAACTGGATGGAAGGAACAGCGTACGTGTAGCGCTGGCGTTCGGGATCGTAGGGCTGCTTGCTTCGTTTAAAACGGGGGATGCGCATCCAGTCAAAACTACGCTGATCACAAACGAGCAACCCAGTAAATGCTTAATTCTCATTTTGAATTTGATTCTCCAGTTGTATTTTCCAAATGGCCTTCAACAGCGGCCCGCGCTGCTCGAAGCCCGCTTCGCCCAGGTCGCTCAGGCCTAGATAGACGCGCCCCCGGCAGCGTCGCAGCAGACCGGTCACCAGCCGCGCCAGAGTCCGTTGGTTGGCAGTCAGGTCGTCGGCGTCGGTCCACTGCCGGTCACGCTCCCACGAACGACTGAGCACATACGGTTGGGTTAGCGGCTGGAACAGGCGCTCCCACCAGCCGCCGGAACCCACGTCCAGCCAGAACTGGACGGTCGCCGGGCGGTTCATCATCAGGAAAGTATATGCTGGCGCGAGCAGGACGGCCTCCTTTTCCTCTGTTTGCCATGCTTCCAGATATTGCGCCGAGATCACGCCATCCTGCAGCATTTGGATGTATTCTTTTCCTAGTTCCAGGCCTCCGAGGTCTTCCTTGGCCGGTTCCATCGCTTGGCGGAACTTCTGGATGGACTCGATCAGGCTGGCAGCCGTGCGCGCCGCGTCGAAGTTGCGGTGGAAGCCGAAGCCCTTTTGCGACAGGATTTCGCCGAAGAGCCGTCGGAGGAAATGGTCGAAGGGCTGTGTTGTCTCTTCCCGATAGGCCAGGAGCCAGTCGCGCAAGGTCGCGTAACGAGTTCCGAGTAAGAAGGTGATACGTTCCTGGACGTCTGGCTTGATTTGCTCAAATGTGGAAAGCGTGATGTCTTTAGCGCGGTAGACGATCTCGGTCAGCAGTTGGGCGCGCACCAGGTCCATGCCTTCGATGGCATATAGCAGAGCATACGTCACGTCGAATTTCGTCGGGCGGACGCCCCAACCCGGATGGGCCAACTCAGCCAGGGTCAGCAGGCAATGGCTGGCAGGCTCATCGCGCAACGACCGCGACGGGCGGTGTGAGTACCAGGGGATGCCTAATTCATCCAACCGGGTACTTATTGAAAACCTCAGGGCATCTGATAAATACGGAGCCAGGATGACGATATCGGAAGGTCGAAGGTCCGGCGAAGCGAGCAGTTGGCGGATTTCTTCGACCATCCAGTCCAGCATCTGAGGGTAAAAGCGCGTGGGAGTTTCAGACGGAGGGAGGGTCAAGGCTGCAAGCGTATTCCTTTTTCCTTCTCCCTTTTTCCTTTCATTGGCAAGAAGTGAGAAGGAAGCAGCAGGGGTAATTTTGTTAACCAGTGCATCTGACAGTTTGGCAATCTCACTGCTAATAACAAATGATTCGGCCAATTTGGCATGGCAATCGCACAATTCTCCCAGACGCAGGGCAGACTCCGGATCCGCGCCCAGGAAGCGCCGATAGCCTCCATCCGTATCATAAATCAGTAGCGCCGAGTCGAAATCCGGCAGCCACTCGCAGAACAAATCGTGCGCTACCGGGATGTCCTCCTCGACGTTGTCGTAGATCAGGTGGCGGTACTGGCGCGCCAGGTAAGCGTGGCACTCTGGTGTACGCCAGAGGACATTCCAGAAGATGTCCAGTTGCAGGGAGAAATCCAGCAGGTTGTGCTCGAGGCAATACCGGCGGAAACGACTGGCGCACGCCTGCGCGTCGGCGTAGATGCGCCGCTGGCCGGGGTCTCCAAACCAGGCGGCCGATAGTCTCTCTCCGATTTCGGTGTACGAAAACCCGACCGAGGCAGACTTGTTCAGGTTGTCAAGGATTTGGCTGTACAGACGGTTGCGGTCAATCGTGACCGAGGTGAAGAAGCCCTCATCGAGCAGAGGGCGGACCAGGCGCGCCATGTAATACTGCGCCGTTTCGAGCGTCAGGAAAACCGGCGGCTGGTCGGGATGAGCGAACCCGGCAGACTCGGCGGCCAGCGGCCAGAACAGGTCTACCATGCGGCGCGCCAGGCCACCCAGCGTGGCGAGTGTGACCACGCCACCCGGCCCGACCTCGGGGGCGCGCAGAGCCGTCTCGTAGGGTGCTTGCAGGGTCCGCTGGGGGGTGAGGACGAGGATGGAGTCGGCGGGCATACCCGAAGTCAGAAAAACGCGCAGGCGTTCCACGCCGACAGTCGTCTTGCCGCAACCGGCGGGTCCGGAGAGGAACGTTTTGGACTCGAGGGGAGCTTTGGTGATCTCGCGCTGGGCTTCGGTCAGTTTCATACGTCAAGATTATCGGAAAGCGAGGGATTTGTCAACGAGGAAGTCTGAGTTTCGGACTTGAGTTCGAACATCAGGTTTCTTTCGAGCATTATGCCACGGATTTACGCGGATTACACAGATTTTCCGGTTTTCCGCGCGAATCCGCGTAATCCGCGGCGAGAAATTCGTTTGTCCGTACTCATGTCCGAAGGTCCGGGAAGTGATGCCTTCCCCCTGTTGCCGGTGGATACCCTTGCGGGGCACACGTAAATCCACCGGCTATGTTCACGAACGGCGGAGCCGGATGGCAGAACAGCTACAAGAAAAGGTATAATTTCTCCATGAAAACAGGAATGCCTATGCGTCGTTATCTTTACTTCACCGTCTTCATCTCAGGCATGACTTCCCTCGCCGCGGAGTTCGGGGCCTCACGCTTGCTCGGCAACATTTTCGGCACCAGCAACCCGGTCTGGGCGGCCATCATCGGCCTCATTCTCATCTACCTGACCGTGGGCTACTTCCTTGGCGGGCGTTGGGCGGATCGCTCGCCGTATCCCAAGACGATGTATGCCATCCTGGCTTGGGGTGCTTTTACTCTCGGCGTCGTGCCCTACGTGGCGGGGCCGGTGCTGCGCCTGGCGGCGAATGCCTTCGATGGTTTGCAGGTCGGCATCCTGGCCGGGGCATTCGTCGGCGTATTGGTGCTGTTCACCGTACCCGTCACCTTATTAGGGATGATTTCCCCGTTTGCCATCCGCCTTTCGATGGACGATACCGGTCACGCCGGGAACGTGGCCGGGACGATTTACGGCATCTCGACGATTGGCTCGTTCATCGGGACCTTCCTGCCGACCCTGATCCTGATCCCCACCATCGGCACCACCCGCACCTTCCTAGTCTTCAGCCTGGCTCTGCTGCTCGTAGCGCTGATAGGGTTGGGGTTGAGCGCCGAGCGGAAGGCGCTGCTGCCTTATCTGCTAATGCTCGTAGCGCTGGCCTTACTGGCATTTTTCGGCGGGCGCGGCGGCATCAAGAAATCCGCCGGGCAGATTTACGAGACCGAATCGGCTTATAACTACATTCAGGTGCTGGAGATCAACGGGACGCGTTATCTGCGTTTGAACGACGGCCAGGGCGTCCATTCGGAGTACAAACCGCAGACACTCGAATATGGCGGCCCCTGGCAGCAGTTCCTGGTCGCTCCGTTCTTCTACCTGGACCGTCAGCCTGCGCAGGTGGACCGCATCGCCATCGTCGGCCTGGCAGCCGGGACGACTGCCCGTCAAGCCGCAGCGGTTTTCCCAGACGTGGTGATGGATGGCTGGGAGATTGACCCGAAGATCGTGGCGGTCGGGCGCAGCTATTTCGATATGAACATGCCCAATCTGAATGTTTTCATCCAGGATGGGCGCTGGGGACTGGCGAATAGCGCACAGAAGTACGACCTGATTTGCGTAGATGCCTACCGCCCGCCTTACATCCCACCGCACCTGACCACTCGGGAGTTCTTCCAGATCGCCGCCGACCATCTGAATCCGGACGGTGCGTTAGCCATCAACGTAGGCCGCGCCCCAGACGACCGGCGGCTGATTGACGGGCTGGGGACTACCATCGGGACGATCTTTCCGTCCATTTACGTGATGGACATCCCAAATACATTCAACTCGATCATTTACGCCACCCTTCAGCCGACTTTGGCGGAGGATTTGCGAACCAATCTGGCTGTCTTTATGGTGCGCTCGGATGTGAATCCTCTGTTAACCGAGTCCATGGCGATGGCGTGGGCCAACCTCCAGCCTGCACCTAAGTATACGATCGTTTTCACAGACGACCTATCCCCTATTGAGTGGATGACAAATAATCTGATCCTCAATTTCATCCTGCATGGCGAGATGAATACCTTACAGTAAATAAGGGAGGAGCAAGAAGAAAAAGTAAGAAGTGAGAAGTAAAAAAGGAAAAATCATGAAAACCCTTGCTCGGATCCTTTCCTGGCTCATTACCATCCTGTTCCCCATCGCGCTGACCTTCCTCGGTCTGCGACTCCTTCTGACCCACGCCTTCCCCGAAATCGAGTACCGAACGCCCGGCTTCCCGGTGGACGACTATGGATTCACCCTTCAAGATCGTCTGCACTGGTCAAAGATCTCCATTGATTACCTGCTCAACAATGCCGATATTTCCTTCCTCGGCGACTTGACCTTTCCGGATGGTTCCGCGTTGTTCAACGAGCGTGAATTGAGCCACATGCAGGATGTCAAGACCGTCGTCCAGCCGGTGCTGTGGATCGGGTACGGCGTCTGGTTTTTCGTACTCGGCCTCGGGGTCTGGGCACGCTGGGGCGGATGGTGGCCGGAGTACGTACAAAGCCTCCGGCGCGGCGGCTGGCTGACGGTCGGGTTGGTGGTCCTTCTCGGCATCCTCGCCGGGATCAGCTTCTGGCAGTTCTTTACAGTCTTCCATGGGTTGTTTTTTAAAGGTGATTCCTGGTTGTTCCTGTATTCCGACACACTCATCCGGTTGTTTCCGATGCGTTTCTGGCAGGATGCCTTCCTGTTCGGGGGAGCATTGGACGTATTCGGCGGGCTGGCGCTGGGATTGGGTCTGCGACCAAAATCAAGGTAAGGTGTTATTACAGGTGATATAATTCCAGCCAACGTTTATGGAGGCACAATGACCGATTATCGTTCTGCCGGAAAAACTACCCTGAAGCCCGATGTACTCCTGACCATCGCCCGCATGGTGGCGCTGGAGGTGGAGGGCGTCAAGCGCATGGCGCCCGTCAAGGGCGGCGTAAACAGCCTGTTCGGGCGCGGCAACGAGGGGGTTCGGATGGTGGTGGAGGATGGCAACGTCCTGGTGGACCTGTACCTGGTATTGGATAGCGACATCAACATCCGCGAAGTCAGCCGCACTGTCCAGCAGACGGTGGCGCGCGCCATCGCTGAGATGACCGGGCTGGAGGTCGGGCACGTCAACATTCACATCGAAGATATCGAGTACAAAGTCGAGGCATAGCTTTCTATGAAAGCACGCACCAGGGCGCGCGGGATTGCCCTGCAAGCACTTTACGAAATTGATCTGGTGGGTCACCCGCCGGCGCAGGTCTTGCAGGAACGGTTAGAGGAGGAACCACAGACCGAAGAATTGGCGGAGTTCGTTCGCCAGATTCTCTTTGGTGTGTTCCTTTTACGCGAACAATTAGACGTTGTCATTGCCAGGTACGCACCCGAGTGGCCGCTCGACCAGGTTGCGGCAGTTGACCGGAACATCCTGCGCATCGCCACCTGGGAATTGGCCAGGGCGGAAGGGACGCCGGTCAAGGTGGCGATCAACGAGGCGGTAGAGCTCGCCAAGGCTTTCGGCTCCGATAGCGCCCCGCGCTTCGTCAACGGGGTGCTGGGCAGCCTGGTCAAGCACGAGAACGAAGTGGTGCAGTTCCTGCACGGTAAGGAGCTGGAGTAGCAGACGAGGTTCACAACATGGCGGCGAAAGCCGCTTTTTTTTCTTCCGGCTCCTCCGGTCTAAACAGTTTTTTCGGGGAGAATAACCACCAAGTCACCTGACAGTTTGTTTCAAGAGCACTCCGTTGGTCGCGTGGGCGGTGGGCCTCGATACACCCCACCGTGCACTTGCACTTGCGCTGCAAGTGCAGGTGTCGAGACCAACGATTGAGCAATAATCACTTTGTCACCAAGAATCTCTGAGTGTGGCGTAAAACACTTCGTGGCTTTGGGCCTTCTTGGTTGCTCTTCGTAAAAACACCCGTGAGGCCGTTTACAAGAGAATCGTAAGCACTATACTGAAAGCGGGCGTAAATTGCGGTTTGAATGCTGGCATGAAAGATACTCTGGTAAGATTACGGGCATGACAATCCAAATTGAATTCACGCCAGAAACATTGAACGAGTTGAAGTATCAACGGTTTCGTCATCTTGTGCCACTCGTGCAACGGCGCATGGAAGCATTATTGCTCAAGGCGCAGGAAGCTCATTTTCGAGATCATCCGCCTGCGACAATCAAACCAGCACAGCATGAAGTGGAAGTGATTACAGGTGTTGTGCGGAGGGAGACGCAAATTCGAGAGTTCCTAAAAAAACTTGATCTGCGTTGCCGAAAAGTAGGTACGATCCCTGCCTAAGCCGCAATTTCCAAGTGCTTGGAGGAAATAATGACAACTCACAAATCTGCTCTTGATTCTTTGCTCACCCTACGTTCTCAACTCTTTGAAAAAGTGCAATTTGTGACCGTGTAAAGTATATATTACCCATGAACTATTCTCTGTACTTCCACATCCCATTCTGCCGCCACCGCTGCGCCTATTGTGACTTCAACACTTACGCCGGGCGAGTGGCCCTCATCCCGGCTTACGTGGAGGCGCTTTGTAGCGAAATCCGCTCCGTGGCGACCTGCGCGCCGGAACGCTTGCCGGTTCATACGATCTTCTTCGGCGGTGGGACACCCTCGCTGTTGGCCCCAAAGCAGTTCGAGAAGATCCTCCAGATCGTCCATGCCTCCTTCGACCTTCGTCCCTCAGACCCCTCAGTAACATTAGAAATTTCACTGGAAGCCAACCCTGGTACTGTGACCCTCGACTCGCTCCGGGAGCTGCACCGCATCGGTTTCAACCGCGTCAGCTTGGGGGTCCAATCCGTGCATCCGGACGAGTTGCGTCAATTGGAACGCATCCACGACTTTTTCGAGGTCATCCAGTCCGTCAAGTGGGCCCGCCGGGCCGGGTTCGATAACCTGAACCTCGACCTCATCTACGGACTGCCGGAGCAGACCCTTTCCCGTTGGGAGGAGTCCCTTCGCCGCGCCGTGGACCTTGGCCCTGAGCACCTCTCCCTCTACGCTCTGACAGTGGAACACGGCACCCCGTTTGGTCGCTGGGCGGCGCGCGGTCTGCTTCCGCTGCCCGATCCCGACCTGGCTGCGGACATGTACGAGTGGGCCGGGGAGTACCTGGAGGGACAGGGGTACGAGCAGTATGAAATCTCCAACTGGTCAAAACCGGGGTGTCAGTGCAGACATAACCTCCAGTACTGGCGTAACCAGTCGTATCTCGGTTTCGGCGCGGGGGCGCACGGTTGCGCCGAAAGATTGCGCGTAGCCAATGCATCGCATATTAATACTTACATCAAACTCCATCAACCTAACTACCTGATTCCTGAAACCCCTTTTCCCCTTTCTCCTGCAACCGTAAACCGGACCAGACTCACCCCGTACATAGAAATGCAGGAGACGATGATGCTCGGCCTGCGCCTGACGCAGGAGGGTGTTTCGGCAGCCGCCTTTCAAGAGCGCTTCGGTCGGGAAATGCAGTCCGTATTTGCAAAAGAAATCGGTGAACTGGAACGCCTGGGGTTACTGGAATGGGCGGGTGACGCTTTGCGGTTGACCCGGCGTGCCCGCCTGGTGGGAAATCAGGTATTCCTGCGCTTTGTGGGGGAGTAAAGCGCCGTAGTAACGACATCTCCTGTTTGCCAGCAGCACCGGCGGCAATTTTGTTGTACAATACTATTGCCCGACCACCGATGAGGGGTTCGCCATGACTGAGAAACACATTGAGACGCCGCACATCCTGCACGACCTGCTGCTGGACCAGAGCGACCAGGCCCACTTCCACTTCGACGATTTTGCCGAAGGTATTTAACGTATTTCTCCGTTGATCACTTCGCCAAACAGGCATTCTCACCGCCAGGTCACAAGGGTGACGAAATACCCTCCCACCGGCGAGTAATCGTATCCTTGCAGGCGAGTGGTTTTTCGATGTTACTTTAATGGGAGTATCACGCGGCGATTGTATCATGACCTCAGTGGCCGTATAATTTCCCCAAGGGAGCGACTCATGAGAACAATTTACCGCTGCTCTTTCTTGGTGGGGGTCGTCATCCTTGTCATCGTTGGCATCAGTGGCTGCCGACCGGCGGAAATTCCCGCAACTCTTGCCGTCACCACGACCCCAACCGCCATTACCACCCCCGCCTGGCTGGCGAACCTGCCGGCGGGCATGGTTGCCGTCCTGAATGAAGATGGGAGCTGGGGCGTCGAGAGTGTCGCTTCATCCGCCCCCCACGAGCGTCCTCCTGTGACTGCCGAAAGGGTCAAGAATGTCAGTGCGTCTTTCGAGATTGGGCTGGATGGAGCGGGGAATATAACGGGACTTCCTGAGGGAAAAACGCAGGAAGAGAAAGACACCGTCAGGGGTTTTTATGAGGCCATTCAAAAGAAATTCCCCACATCAAAGGTTTTTTATAATCAGGATGCGGGGGCTTCCGAGAAGTGGATTTTATATGCCGCTCTCGGCGGGAGGCTTTTCCAGGAGACCGTCTCCTACGCCGGCGGCCCCGAGCAGTATTTTGACTATCCAATTTCCTTCGATGACGCAAAAGGCTACTGGGAAATTGTGGGAAATTACCAGGCGGTTGAAATACCGTGAAACGGCGAAGCGGGAGTTATTTGGGAAGAAGGCCTGCCCCAGTTGTTAGCGGATAAGGCAACGCTTCCCAACTGCGACAGTTATTTCAAATACTATATGAACTACAAAACCTACGTGGAAGATCAAAACCCCTGGAGAGAAGTTGCCGGTGTCGCCGAAATCCTCGTCACGCCGACACCCGAAGCCCCAACCCTCAACCCCGCCGAAATGCAGACGGAAGGCGGAATTCATGGCGTCAAACTGGACGCAACAGGAAGCTATCAGGGTATCACGCAAAATATTTCAGTAGGAATTACCCCCGACGTCAATGAATTTTTCGGCGGAAAAGGGGTGGAGTTTAACAATGAAGCCTCGACTGTTCCTGTCGGGGACAGACTTGCAGAAGCTACATTGCGGGCTTGGTATGCGGCCTACCTTCAAAGGAGTAATCTTAGCGAAAACGCTTATTCATTTGAAACCTATCTTGCCGATTACAAAAGCGGGAGAGACGTGACGGTTGACGAATGGGTGTACGACCCGGCAACCGAAACAAATTCCGTGATGAAAGTTGGTCCGGACACGCATGTCATGCTTGTATCAGCAGAAGGGATGGGATGGTATGGTGTATATCATGTTTATTTTCAAGGTTTTAGTTTCGGAATTGTGAAGGCACCGGATGGTGGTATTATCATAGTTCAGGCAAATGCAAACATGAGCTTTGATACCAATCAGGAACAAATATTGGCGAATATTGACGCGGGAATAATGACTGGACTGATATGGTTATACAAACCGTTATCAATCCAGAATGGTACGGAGGATTTTATTCCTAATTCGAAGGGGCCAGAAGACACCCAAATTGCTAATTTAGTACATCCAGACTTCTTCAGTAATTGGACGGCAACGAAGTACTTAGTGACTCCCGTAAATCCTTAAATACCGAATCTCATAGTTGCACGGCATCTTTATTTTCGCTACACTGGATGTGTGCTAAAGAAGCTGCTCATCGCGGTCAATCTTGTTTTTTTGGTTTTTATCGGGATTGCGTTCTTTGCCTTCCGCGGCATATTGTTCCCATCATCAATTACAACTTCAAGCGCGTACCCGGAGTATCAAGTAGACGTGGCAGACCGGGCAGGGCTTAACAAATATCTTGACTCCATCTCTTTCTGGAAAACAGGGAATGTCTTGAGATCAACAGCAAAAAGTCTGTCGGTTGAGTTAGTCGATCAGCCCATGCAAAGGCCCCAGGGAAAATATTTCGATAAGAATACAAATATAGTTTACGCTTCATGGATAGGGGAAATGAAGAACGGCATTGTTCACCTGCGGATTTATCTTGACCGGGACAATGTTACTGCCGCCAACCCAAATTGGCTCTTTAACGCAATCCTTGTCAAATCTCTCTATAAGTTCACGGGTTCGTACAATGGGAGAGTGGACGATCCCACGTTAGTTAAGATTGAAGATACCTATGAAAAAAGCCCCAATTCTTATTTGCGCATTACCCCGAAAAAGAAAGGTTTGTTTTCCAAACTGGTTTCGTGGCTGGTCCCGGAGGTGTATGCGGCGTGTACCGGAAACGGGTATCAATGCGGTACTGACGGAACGTACTATAATTGTGTTGGCGGTGTAAAAAACGGAAAATCATGCACTTCAGACCTTAATTGTCCGGGTGGTACCTGTAAAGGTACACCAGCATGTATCGATCCAGGAGACATGGTGCCGTGTCCCGGGACAGCCACCTGCGGCAACTTATGCGGATCATATTGTCTTTATCGCGGTGAATGTAGTGATTGTACTCCGGGGACTTGCGTGTCCTCAGGGGGGGCTTGTTATACGGTTTTAGGTGACTGTGTTCGGGATGGCTGGAATGGTTGTGCCTCCTGTTTTCTAGATTGTCCCGGTGGTTGTGGAGGGAAGCCGCCGGGGCCGATACCGAATCCAACAGCTACTCCTACTCCTCCTCAGAGTACATGTTCCATAACAATAAACCCGGGTTCTGTGGTCAGCGGGACGGGCGGAACAACGACAGTGACTTACTCAGGTACAGCCGCGTCGGCGCAGGATGTTAGACTGTGGATTGAAAGAAGAGATGGAAAACAAATTCCCTGCGGCCTATCCCCTTTATTAAGTGAGGGACTATATGGCGGAATATATTATTATCAAGTTTCCGGATGTCCGGCCAGCAATTCTCAGCATGTCATTGCGAGGGCGTTCTTCCCGAAGCAATCCCCTGTTTTAGTAGGGAGACTGCTTCGTTCCTCGCAGTGACATATCCATAATGAGAATTGCTGATGCCCGGCGGGGAGCGGTGGCTCTTGTATGGAAGCCGTAACGATAACCAAGAACTCCGAGTTCTCGAAGAACTCGGAGTTCTGACTGACTACCCAACCAACTGCGCCAGATCCTCGGCAATCACATCCACTTTCGGTTTCCACGCTTCCCCCATCTCGCGTGTACTCACCCCGCTCAGCACCAGTACGCAGGGACAGCCGTCCGCCTGACCCCCGGCGATATCGGTTTCGAGCCGGTCGCCGACCACCAACGTTTCTACTTTCTTTGTACCCAGTCGCTCACGCGCCAGCTCGATCAGGTAAGGAGCGGGTTTCCCGGCATAAATTGGTTCCATGCCCGTCGCCGTGACGACCACCGCGATCCATGCCCCCGCGCCGGGGATCTCACCGCGCGGGGTGGGGAAGGTCTTGTCGGGGTTGGTGGCGTAGAAGGGCACGTTGCGCCGAACCAGCAGGGCGGCCTCGGCCATTTTTTGGAAGTTGATTTGCCGGTCAATGCCAACAACCACGGCCTGGGCTTTTTCGGCTTCCTGCACGGAGAGCAGCGTGAAGCCCTTCTCGCGCAAGGCCGTCATCACACCCTCCCCGCCAATGGCGAAGATCGGACCTAACTCCCCGTTCCCCCCTTCCCTATCAGGGAAGGGGGGCATAGGGGGGTTAGGTCTAAATCGTTTTTCCAGCAACTCTGCCACGACCAGCGCAGAAGTCACCACCTGCCACGGCTCGACTTTCACGCCGAACCCGGCCAGCCGGTCAACGTATTGATCGGGAGTGCGCGTCCCGTTGTTGGTGGCAAAAGCCACTTTCAGGCCGCGTTCACAGAGGCGGGCGAAGATGGCGGGCAGGTCGCCAATCGGCGCGTCCGCTTTCCATAGGACGCCGTCCATGTCGAGGATGAGGGATTTGATGTGGGCAGGCAGGAGGCCAGGCATCCTATTTACCAAATTTCTTCACGAGGTAATCGAACACGGGTTGGTCCATCCAGCCTGCCTGGGTGTCGCAGCGCTCCTCGAAGTTCTCGTTGCCGATGAAGGCATTCAAGGCGGAGCGCGTGGCTTCATCCAATTGTCCATGCGCCGGACCGGTGTAGTAACCCGCCTGAGCGACGATCTCCTGCAACCGGATGAGCGCTTCGCCGGTCAGCGCCAGGCGCTCGGACTGCGGGCTTTTGCCGAAATACAGACGGTGCAGTTCCAGCAGGTCGCCCAGGCGCGGGACGGGGTCGGCATGGTCGTCAACCCGGTAATCCATCCACCGGTCGAGATAGCCGCCGTAGCCGCCCTGCGGTTTGACCACGTAAATGGCCGCGCTCTGGCGGCCGCGCCGGTCCCCGCCAGCACGATCGCCGGTCAACAGGGCCGCGTGGAGACGTTCCGGCAGTTCCCCTTTTGTTTCGAGGAAAGCCTTTTGCATGGCCGGGACGACCTGGTCGCCTGCCAGGATATTTCCCTGGATGGCGTAACCGGGCCCGCTCACGCCGCCCGCCCAAGCAAAGCAGTCCTTGCCGGTGAAAGTAGCCGATCCACCTTGGGCATCCACGATCCCGACCTGGCGGTGTTCCCGCTCCGGGTCGTCGGCCAGCAGCCTGGAGAGCGTCTCCTCGGCGGTCAGGCCGCCCGCCAGCAATTCCAGTCCGCGCGGCCCGAAGGAGGTGTTGGCAAACGATTGCGTCGCCACCGCGCCGGCTCCGGCCTGCGCCCAGGGCACCACCGCCCCAACCGCCGGAAACTTGGAGGCGACCGCCACGCCCCAGGTCTTCTCGCCCAGGTCGCAGGCGGCGATCGAGAACGTGGATGGGTAAAGCATGTTTTCCTCCTAACGGAAAAAGCCGGACGGGTCCCATCCGGCCGATCAATAACGTTGGGGCAATTTGCATTGCCCCAACATGTTACTTCTTAGCCGGGATCTCGAGCACCTGATCAACCAATCCGTATTCGACGGCTTGTCTGGCGTCCAGGAAAAAGTCACGGTCGGTGTCGGCCTTGATGACGTCCACCGGTTTGCCGGTGTGTTTCGCCATGATGTCGTTCAAGAGAGTCCGCAGGCGCAGGATTTGCTTGGTCTGGATCTCGATATCGGTGGCCTGGCCTTGCGCGCCGCCCAGCGGCTGGTGCATGTGGATGGTGGCATTCGGCAGGGCGTAGCGGCGGCCCTTCGTACCGGCAGTCAGCAGCACGGTCCCGAACGAGGCGGTCACGCCAACGGCCACGGTACTGATCGGATTGGAGATCATCTGCATCGTGTCGTAGATAGCCAGTCCGGAGTAAATCACGCCGCCGGGTGAGTTGATGTACATCTGAATTTCGCGCTCGGAGTCTTCGCGACTCAGAAACAGCAATTGGGCAACGATGACGTTGGCAACCTGGTCATCAATCGGCGTGCCAAGGAAGATGATGCGTTCTTTCAGGAGTAGAGAGTAGATATCGTAGGCGCGTTCACCACGGCCCGACGACTCAATGACCATTGGAATGACATTCTGAAAATTTGGGCTGGACATATTGCCTCCGTAGTTCGATATTCGATAATCGTAATTTGATATTCGTAAACCGTTACCGGTCAGTTGGTTTAGCAACAGCTGCTTTCTTCGATCTGGCGGCCGGCTTGGCGGTGCCCTTCGCGCCGTCTGCCTTCTTGGGAGTCGTCTTTTTAGGTGTGGACTTTTTCGCGGCGGGCTTTTCTCCGGCTCTCTCTTCTGCGGGTACTTCCGGGGCCTGGCCGGTGGTGATGTCCTTCAGCCGGTTCAAGGTTTGTTGGACGTAGGCCCGATTGGCCGATTCCATTGCCACGACATTCATCAACTGTTTAGGCGGATGGGATTTGCCGCGCATCAATTTCTGGAAACCGGAGTCGCCCTGGTATTCTCCCCAGGTCCGCTGGAAGGAGGACTGAAGCATCTCCTGGCCGACTTCTATCTTTTCGGCTTTGGCAACCTCGTCCATGATGAGTGAGCGCTCCAGCCGTTTCACAGCGATGGGCCGGGCTTCCTCGGCGATGAACTTCTCCTCGTCCATCTGGCGGGATTTGAGATAGGCAACCATATCCAGCCCCTGGCCGGCCAGTCGCGACTTCAGGTCTTCCATCACGTGTTCCACTTCGTGGTCAACTACTTGTGGCGGATACTTGATCTTCGCGCCTTCTTTGATTTTTTCCATCACTTTGGCGAAATACTCGTCGTCATATACACCCTTGGATTGGCTTGCCAGGTTTCCCTTAACCGCCTCGCGCAGGGCTTGCAGGTTCTCAAAAGGCCCGACCTGCTTGGCGAATTCGTCATTCAGGTCTGGCAGGAGGCTGCCGCGCACCAGCTTGACCATCACGTCAAACTTGACCGTTTGGCCGGCCAGACTTTCGTCTTTGTATTTTTTGTCGTACTTGTGGATGAATGATTTACTCCCATTAACACTCAACCCGACCAGTTCGTCTGTGAAGCCGGGGAAAGGGAATTCGTCGGCCTTCTCTTCGGTGCGCACGAAAATCGGAAGCCCGGGCCGATCCATAAGAGGGGCCTCCCCTTCGGCAGCCTTCGCCTTGGTGCCCTTCAAATCAATCATCACGAAATCGCCTTTTTGAATAGGCCGGTTGACGGTTTCGGTTTTAGCATTCATCTGGCGTAACTCTGCCAGAGACTGGTCCACTTTGTCTTCGCCGGGTTCCTTCCAGTTGTATGGCAGACGAATCGAGCGGTAGTCGCCCAGGTCCACGCTCGGCGCGAGCGGGACCTTGAAAGTGAATTTCGGCTTCTTATCCAGATCCTCGACTTTTTCCAGTGCACCCGACGCGCCTGGTTCCAGCTTGGCCTCCTCCAGCGCCTTCGGGTACACCTCGTCCAAGAGTAAATCAACGGCTTCTTCAGCGATCACGCCCTCGCCGAAACTGCGCACGACCACATCGTAGGGAGCCTTGCCGGGGCGGAAGCCGGGGATGGACTTCCGCTCGGAAATCCGCCTGGCTGCGCGGTGCCTGGCGCCTTCCATTTGTTCGGGTTCGAGTTCGACGATCAAGGTGACTTGATGATCGTCACGGGGTTGGGTTTCGATTTTCAATGCTGATATCCTTTTTATGTCAGTGCGAGCCCCGCGGGGCAAAGCAATCTGATGGTGAAGTATATTATGGGGAAGACGGGACTTGAACCCGTACGCCTTGCGGCACATGATCCTAAGTCATGCCTGTCTGCCAGTTCCAGCACTTCCCCGGAACTGCAAGATTATAAGCGTAAGAGGGATGTGCGTCAATAAAGGCAGCCGCACCGTTAACCTTTCGCTTATAAGATAAAGGCTCATGTATGAAAATTGTGAAAATTTGTGTCGCTCCCCAAAGGGGACGCTGTGCGAGGAGGGCATTAACCCGACGACATCGTACCCGCAGGGCAAGCAGCCTTCTTCATAATAGGGGAGATTGCTTCGCTCGCTGGAGGGCGTTCGCTCGCAACGACACGCACGCTTTCGATAGATGAGCTAAGAGAAAAAGTACCGCGCTCGTTGCGGTAAAGTACCGCGCTCGTTGCGGTATAATGGCGAAATCTTTGGAGCGGAGGTGACTTTGAGCCGTATTATTAACCCCGATAGCGCCGGAAAAGAACGGACACGACTCACGAAAGCCGTTGTCCTGGCAATTCGAGAACTGGCGAAGCAGACCGGACCCGGAGCCGAATCCCGCGATCTGGCCGCCTTCATTGTTCTGGCTCTATCCATTATCTCTGAAACGATTGACGTTTCTGTGAGTGCGTGGGAAAAACGTGACTACTGGGTCAAGGCCGATAAATTTCGCATGGAATGGGCCTGGGCCGGGCAGTATGCTGAAAGAATGCACCGCGCTGTCTTCGCCGAGGATTGGGCCTCCGTGGCCCAGACCGCCACGCAAACCGTCCAAAATTTAAGCAAAGTGGTCGTCCCGCCGAGGCACCGTCTTGGACAGCCCTGGGTAGGGGCATGGGAGGAATTGAAAAAACGGTGAGAGAGCCGCCAGCATCTCGCTAAAGATGCCAGCGGCTCCTTCTAGATGAAAATCAGGGGAGGGTGTATGTGACGATCAGGCTCGGACTCGTGAACTGAATAAAATCGGAAATGCCATTGCTGCTTGGCCCCGCAAATTGCAGGCGCATTTGGAAACGACCGGCGCCGAGTTTGGCCTGTAAAGCCGTCTTTAATTCAACAGAAGCCTCGACATTATTGAGAGCAGCGAGCGAACCCCAGTCGACCTTATTCCCACCTGGATAACCAGGGACGTAGTCGCTGGCGTCCAGCGTTGTGCCGTAATCCTGCACATAGCCGTTCAGGACTCCCAGAGTATCGAACGGATTGCCACCGGTGGTGTATGTGTTAAAGCTGGTCTTTACTTCCGTGATCGTGGCATTGGACGGGATGCCGGAAATGTCGTAACTCAAGAACAGCTCACTTGCCAGGTTGGTAGCCGAATCGCCGACGACTAATTCATTAGCAAAAACGCTGGAATCGGAACGTACTGCGCCGCTCAAACCGGCGGTTGGAGTCAGCGTGACGGTCTTAGGTGCGGCAACCTTGATAACGACGATGAAGGTTGTGATCACCCGGTTGTTAGGGTCACGCAGAGACCAATCCCCACGATAGGTGCCATTTGTCGTCGGCGCAGACAGGTCAACGCTGATATCAACATTTTGTCCTGGCGGGACAGTACCACCAGTCAGAGACTGTGTATACCCCGCCGGAACTCCCATGCCGTTACCATGATCGAAAGCCACCTTATAGGGCGAAGTCCAGGTGCAGGTACCGACATTTCGTAGCCGCCAGATTTTTGTGAAATTCAGACCAGGAGCTACCACAGTGTTATCATCGTAGGTAATGTCATCAACGAAATAGGCCAGATTGCATGGAATTGGCGTGTAGGTTGGTGTATAAACTGGTGTGTTGGTGGGGGTGGGCGTTGACGTAATGGTGGGAGTGGGCGTCGTTTCTTCGGTCGGGACATACGGGGTCGGCGAGGCAAGCAGCGCCACGCGTGTCAATTCGGCCGCGACTGTCTCGGCGGCATGAGTAAAAGCCGCTTCGGGCGATAACGGCGTCGCCTGTCCGCCAGTGGGTAGATTACAGCCAACCAGGATGAGCATCAACATCAAAGCAAATGCATACAACCATTTCTTCATATTCAACCTCTCCTTCTCTAATTGCTAGTTTAACGACTTTATAATACATGGTCAATGGGCAAAAGACGGTATATTCCCCCAAGAAGTTCCCAAAAAAACCCGGTCACTTTGCCGGGTATTAAAAAAGGGGAATTTGGTAAGCCAACCGTTTTCCATCAAAAAGAAGAAATGGGGCTGCCCGCTCGCTCAAGACTCCCAATTTCCTCAAGGCCGAGGTATCCCGGATCTTGGCCTGCCGTCGCGCTCGCAGGATGGCCGCGGCACCCTTTGCTCCAATCCCTGGAACCCGCATCAAGACCTGACGGTCGGCCCGGTTGACCTCGATGGGACTTTCAGACAGGTTTTTCTGCGCCCAGGCCAGCTTCGGGTCGGTCTGGACCGGCAGCCTGCCGTCTGTATCGAAAGGCAGCTCCTCCAGGTCAAACCCGTAGTCACGCAGCAAAAATGAGGCCTGGTACAGCCGGTGTTCGCGGAGTACCGGCGTCGGCGGTTGATGCTCTAATGGCGTATTCGAGATGGGATTGAAAGGGGAAAAGTAAGCCCGCCGCAGGCCCAGGCGGTGATACAGGTAATCGGTGGTGGTCAGCAGTTCCAGGTCCGATTCGCCTGCGCCGCCCGCTACGAACTGGGTCACAGACGAAGGCCAGTGTCCTCTCCAACCGCGATACCCAGATTGAGTTCGGCGGATTTCCTCCACCCATTTGAGCGGTTGGAGCAATTCCTCGGAAAATTGTTTGTTCGGGGCCATTATTGCCAGGCGATCATCGTTGGGCGCTTCCAGGTTGACCGAGACCCGGTCGGCCAATTGCATAGTGCGTTCCACCTGGGCACGTTCAGCGCCCGGCATAATTTTCAGGTGGATATAACCACGGAAGCCAAGTTTATGGCGCAAGATATCGGCAGTGTCAATCAGCCTATCCTGCGTGCGAATCCCGCCGCCAACCATGCCTGAACTGAGAAAAACACCCTCGGTAATCCCTTTGTGGGTCAACATCATGAAAAGGCGGGCGAATTCCTCCGGCTGGAAGGTGGCGCGCCGGAAATCGCGCCCGGCCCGGAAGGGACAATAATTACAATCGCGCTCGCAGGCTGACGTGAGCAGGGTCTTCAGGAGTTTGATTTTCTGTCCGTTGGGGAGCACCGACGGATAGACGAAGACCGCGTCGGGACAGTTCCCGGTCCTATCCAGATATGGCATGCCGACCGGGCTGTAATCCTCCGCCGGTTCGAGGGACATCTGTTCGGTCAACGCCTTCAGGCGGACAATAGCATCGTCCATGCCTTTATTATAGAACTAATATTCTAATTGTCAAGATGAAAAACTCCGAGGTCGCGAAGTCCTCGGAGATTTCGATTACGCGTTTAGCCACACTGTCATTTGCGATTCACCCCATTTGGCCCACAGAAAATAGGGGATAAGGGTCAGAGCCTTGCCATCCGTGGTTATTGCACGTATGATTTGCGTCCCGCCCAGGAGGGTGGGGAGGTAGGTAACGCTTAAAGCGTGACTTACTATATCGAGACGGGCGCTGAAAATATCCACATCCGGATTGTCCACACTTTCGAGGCAATAGACCAGCGTGCCGCGCGTGAGGGCACCTTTGCCACCGTGTCCGCGCACTTTTGGGGAGGCGCGTCGCAGCGTGATGGGCATCTCAAATTCCAGTTCCACAATGTCGCCGGGAGACCAGACGCGCCGGATGGGCAGGAATTGGGAAAGACGGGGATCGTAACCGGAGGCGGTGGAAGAGAAATGAGTAACGAGTAATGAGTGAGAAGGAATGAGTTGCGTTTCGCCATTGATGCAGACGGAGGGGTTCACAGCCCAGGAGGGAATGCGTAGGCGCAGAGTGGAATGAGGAAAGCGAGACGAGCAACGGCAAACACGCCGCCTTACCCCCGTCCGCCGTGGCGCCGGCGGTGATAAGGTTCGCCGTGAATTCCTTTTGGCAGGGAGACCGCCAAATGGGACAATCCCCCTGTAGGTTTCTGGCCGGGATGTCAATGCAGGATTAATGGCAGGAAAATGGTGAACACTTTGGTATCCGAGAGCACTTCAAAGGCGCCGATGTCGCAGTGCGCACCTTGCGGACGGATGACGCCGCGCTGGTCGGTGGCGGCGCAAGTGGCATCGTTCACCGTATTGATGGCCGATGAACCGGGCAGGAGCGGGATGGTTTGGGTGAAGCCGCCGTAATTGCCTAGCGCGCCTAGCCTGGGATCAGAAGTGATGATGTTCGTGCAAGTGCTTCCAGCAGGACATCCACCCTGCACAACACTGTAGCTCACATCGGAAGTACTGCTGTTGTTGTAAATCTGCGCTCCGGTACTTGAAGCAGTATTACCCCAGAGGATCGTATTGCGGATCTGCAGGCTACTACGGTAGTTGTACATCCCGCCGCCCGAAATAGCGGAGTTGCTGCTAAAGGTGACATTTGTCAACATGGGACTGCCTAGCGCGTTGTACATCCCGCCGCCGGAGTTCGCCCAGTTACCGCTGAAGGTAACGTTCGTCAATGTGGGATTGCTATCTTGGTTGTACATCCCGCCGCCCCCTTCCGCTGAGTTTCCGCTAAAGGTAACATTTGTCAATGTAGGACTGCTGGAAACGTTGCTCATCCCGCCGCCAACGCCACCCATATTACCACTGAATATGACATTTGTAACTGTAGGACTGCTGGAATTGTTGTACATTCCACCGCCATAACTACCATAAAGAAGATTGAAGCCGATATTGGCATTGCCCGATGTGATGGTGAAGCCATCCAGAGTTGCACCGGTTGCGCCGGTGACCACATGGTAGACGTTTTCAGAATTGTTGGTGAATCCCGCATCGTCCCCGTTAAAGTCGCCGCTCAGGGTGGTGACGTTGGCCGTGGGGTTGCGCTGCTCGCGCGCCGTCCCCGTCGTCCCGTCGAAGCACCCGTAGAGCGCCACGCTGTCTCTGAGTTAGAAGGTGGCAGCCCGGGCGTTCGTCAGCAGGCGCGGGGTCCAGAAAGAATCGTTGATGATGACTTGGGCAGCAGAGAGTTCATCCATATCTTTATTTTACAACAATCGGTTGTGTGAACGGCAGCTTTTTGAAACACCACCCAGGCTGTTTACACAAATTCCGGAAGGGACTTGTGTCATCCAGTCGGGCCGCCGATTACTTTGGCCGCGGCGGCTGAACGTGTATGTACTTCAAGTTTTTCGAAGATTGCCTTGAGATGCCGCTTAACGGTGTTGGTGGTGATTACCAGTGTCTCGGCGATCTCCTTGTTGGTCAAACCCTTCGCCAGTAGATCGAACACTTCCCGCTCTCGTTCTGTCAGTTGGTCCAATTCGCTCTCGCTCTTGCCGGAGAGACGCGCCTCCTCGACAAGCTGGCGGAACGTACTGCGGTCAAAGGCCTGTTTTTCGAGGTAGGCAAAGATGGAATGCTCCGCATAAGCTCGCTGGATCTCCTCAACAGACGCCACACCGCTGACGACGATGGTAGTAATGCTTGCTGATTTCGTGCTGACCAACAATTGATATCCTTCTATGTGCTCGCTTGAGTCGTCCTTTTTCCAAACTACTGTATTGGACTTTCCAGATTCAACACCCCTTCCAGGCGTCCGCTGGCGCCAATCAACGGGACGGCCAATTCGGAACGCATTTCCATATTGGCGTCCAGCGGATAGTAAAGGGTGGACCAGGGGTCTTCACGCAAGTCGGTAGTAGCGACTTTAATCGCCGATTTCAGGGAACGACTAAAGTCGTTACTACTTCATACTCATATTATATCAACAGGAGGCCGAGAGGATTTCCCTCGGCCTCCCACTTTCGGTTTTTTATAAAGAACCGAGCGACGAGCCTAAATGTCGTAGTAGAGTACAAATTCGTAGGGGACAGGGCGAATGCGCACTGGGTCTAGTTCGTTCTGCTTTTTATAAGTAATATAAGCTTCCAGCAAATCCAGTGTGAAGACATCGCCCTTGAGCAGGAACTCATGATCTTTCTCGAGTGCGGCGAGCACCTCTCCCAAAGAGCCGGGGACTTGCTTAATCAGCTTGGCTTCTTCGGCGGGGAGTTCGTATAGATCTTTATCTACTGGTTCGCCGGGGTCAATCCGATTCTGGATACCATCCAGGCCGGCCATCAACAGGGCAGCAAAGCACAGGTATGGATTGCTGGTGGAATCCGGGGCGCGAAACTCAACCCGTTTGGCTTTTTCGCTGCTGGTGACCGGGATTCGGCACACGGCTGAACGGTTGCGCTGTGAATAAGCCAGGTTAACAGGCGCTTCAAAGCCAGGAACCAGGCGGCGGTAAGAGTTGGTGGTCGGATTGGTGAGCGCCAGGAGAGCCGGGGTATGCTTGAGCAAGCCGCCGATATAATATTTGGCGATATCAGAGAGTTGAGCGTAGCCAGAGGCATCAAAGAATACGTTTTTGTTGCCCTTCCAGAGCGACTGGTGTACGTGCATGCCAGAGCCATTATCGCCGAATACCGGCTTGGGCATGAACGTCGCAGTCTTGCCATTCTGACGAGCGACATTCTTGGCAATGTACTTATAGATTAGCAATTGATCAGCCATGTGGGTCAGCGTATTGAAGCGCATGCCCAATTCGGTCTGACCGGCGGTGGCGACTTCATGGTGATGGATTTCCATTTCGACGCCGGCTTCTTCGAGGGCCATAACGATCTTGCTGCGCAAAGCCTGCAACGTGTCGGTTGGCGGGACAGGGAAATAACCGCGCTTGGGCAATATCTGTCCACCGAAGTTGGGTTTACTGGCATCACCACTATTCCACCAACCCTCGGCGCTATCAATGTAATAGTAAGATTCGTTTGTGCCGCTGGTGTAACGGACATTATCGAAAATGAAAAACTCCGCTTCCGGCCCAAAGAAGCAAGTATCGGCGATACCGGTCTGTTTCAGATAGGCCTCGGTCTTCCTGGCAACGTAGCGAGGATCGCGGCTGTAGGGCTGGCGGGTGATCGGGTCGTGGACATTGCAACTAATCACGAGAGTCGGGATTTCGGCCACGGGATCAATGAAAGCCGTTTCGGGGTCCAGGAACAGGAGCATGTCGGACTCGTGAATCTCCTGGAAGCCGCGGATTGACGAACCGTCAAAAGGAATCCCATCCACGAACAAATCGGCAGTGAGCCGGTGCGCCGGGATGGAAAAGTGCTGCCAGGCACCGGGCAGGTCTATGAAGCGAAGGTCCACCATTTTGACTTTATTCCCCATCTCGAGAACATCTTTAACTGTCTTAGCCATTTGAATAATCTCCTTTTTTATATGATTTCTTGAAGATTGGTAGTGTGCAAAGTAAGGATACAAGCGAGATTGGATGTTATTGTACTTCAACTTCGCCTGTCTCAATATTTTCCGACGAGCCGATTATAGTAATTGCTTGCCGCACTGTCCATTCCCCAAAAAGGTACCATTTTTTATGGGTATCAGGTTTCCTCTCTACGGTATAATCCTCTTGATGACGAAAGACGAACGCCTCTTGCCAGACCCACAAGTTTTGTTCGATGAGACCCGTAGCCGGTCCATGCTTCAGACTCTCGGTTTCGCGGATTGGAAAGCCGCCCGCACCATCTTACGGCGTCTGGAATCGGGCCCGGGGCAGAATCTTGCCGGCATTTTCTCCTACTTGATGGCTGCCCTGGATGCTGCCGCCGATCCCTACCGTTCACTGGTCAACTTCGAACGTTTCGCGGATAACTACGGTACAGGACTCTTCACAGAATTGGAGAAGAATCCGCGCGTGATCGAAATCCTGATCACACTCTTTTCGGTCAGCCCGTTCCTGACTGAGATTCTCCTGCGCACTCCCGACGCGCTCGACCTACTTAGTCATCGCCAGTCTCTGACTGAACGTAAGACGATTGAGCAATACCAAACCGAGACGATTGCCACGTTCCGGTCTGTGCAAACGGGGGCGGAGAAATTGGATACCCTGCGCCGCTACCAACGTCGCCAGCTCTTGCGCATAGGCGCCAGCGACTTCCTCGACCTGTACGATTTGCGGGCGGTCTTCTCGCAACTTTCCCGCTTGGCTATTGGAGTGGTACGCGCCTGCCTAACTCTCGCCGCCCAGCAGACCGGGATTTCCCCCGATGGATTTGTCGTTCTCGCCATGGGTAAACTGGGCGGGTGGGAACTCAACTATAGTTCTGATATTGATTTACTTTTTGTAATGAGGAAAAATGTAGACGAATATCAACGCCTGGCTGAACAACTGGTCGAAAACATTGCCAGCACCACCCCGGAGGGGTTTCTCTACCGGGTAGACTTGCGGCTGCGTCCATGGGGCAAAGATGGCCCGTTGGTCATCACCCTGGATGGCTACTTGCAGTACGTCAAGAGGAACGCCCGTCTTTGGGAAAAACAGGCGTTGCTCAAAGCCCGTCCCATCGCTGGAAACCTGGCCCTGGGAGAAGAACTGCGGCGGGAAATCGAACCATATCTTTTTCACGCGCCAGCCGAAGAGGTCCGCGCCGGTATCTTCGCCATGAAACAACGCACCGAACAATACCTCCAGCAGAGGGGACGCGGTTGGGGAGAAGTCAAGCTGGGGGCAGGTTCGATCCGGGACGTCGAATTCGTCGTTCAGGCTCTCCAGTTGACCCACCCCCAGGTCCGTACACGGGCCACCCTCAAGGCCATTCCGCGCCTGCGGGAAGCAGGCCTGCTCACCTCTGCCGAAGCACACATCCTTGCTGACGGATATATCTTCCTGCGGACAGTCGAGCATTACCTCCAGATGATTGACTACCGGCAGACCCACACATTGCCCACCGATCCAACTGCCATCGCCCTGTTAGCCAGGAGGCTCGGCTTTGAGGGACCTCAGGCCGGCGAGTATTTCGTTGTCCGCTATCAGCAGCACTGCCAGGCCATCCGGGCCATATTCCTGCGACAGGTGGGAAGTTATCCGCCGACCGAAGATGCAATTCCTGCCAATGCTTCCCCGCAGGTGCTCCATCACTTGGCGCGCATGGATACTTCTTATGCAGCAATATTCAGCCAGGCAGAAATTCGGCAACATGCTCTCTTAGCGGAAAAGATTGACAATGATTGTCTCGCGATAGTGGACGCCAGGCCACTTGATGACATACGCTGGCGCGTGACGGTGGTCGGATACGACTACCTGGGCGAACTGTCCCTGATCTGTGGATTGATGTTTGTTTACGGGTTAGACATCATCGAAAGCAATGTGTTTACCTATGAACCGGTAGAGGGGGGAGAATCTTCATCCGAGGCTCCGGTAGCCTCCAGACCTGCGTCCACAACATGCACCAAGCCCTCTTCTCTCCATGGGCAAGGGGAGGATTCAGTTACACGTGTCCAAAATGCTCGCCGCAAAATTGTGGACGTCTTCACCGTTCGTTCCATCCATCCCCAGCCACTCACATCAGAAAGCTGGTCTCAATATCAAGAAGATTTACAAGCCTTGCTGAGGTTGATGCACAATAGACAGCCGCGTGAGGCACGCGGTGAACTGGCGAAACGGGTGGGAGCTGCCTTCCAGGGAATGTCCGGTGCCGAGATTCCGCTCTATCCGATTGATATCGAGATTGACAATGATGCCTCCGAACGTTATACCGTCCTGAAAATTGATACGCCCGATACAATCGGATTCCTCTACGAATTCAGCAATGCCCTGGCATTCAACCGTATCTACATCGCCCGCATGATCGTGCAGTCAATTGGAAACCGTGTCAATGATACGATCTACGTTACGGACGCTGAAGGGCACAAGATCACCTCCCTGGAAAAACAGCGCGAGCTGCGCGCTGCCACGGTACTTATCAAGCATTTTACCCACCTTCTGCCTCGTTCACCCAATCCCGAAGCGGCTCTATTACATTTCCGCGAATTCATCGGTCAGCTTTTTAAACGCCCAAACTGGCCGGATGAATTGGCAAAGCTAGAACGTTCTGAAGTGCTGGATGCACTGGCACAACTGCTCGGTGTGAGCAACTTCCTGTGGGACGATTTCCTGCGCATGCAATATTCCAACCTTTTTCCGGTTGTGAGCGACGTAGACGCTTTGGCGACTGCCAAAAACCGTCCCCAGGTCCAGGCCGAACTGGAGACAGCACTGGCCCAGACCAGTGACTGGCGCGAGACGCTCAACGCCTTCAAGGACCGCGAGATGTTTCGTATTGACATGCGTCACATCCTGGGACATACGGTTGAATTTTGGGACTTTGCCGCCGAGCTGACCGACCTGGTTGAACTGGTGGTGGAGGCCGCTTTTCGACGTTGCGGTGCAGAGACACGTGTTCAATATGGCGATCCGCGGCTGGAAGATGGTCGCCCATGCCCCGTCGCAGTCTTTGCCCTGGGAAAATGTGGTGGGCGCGAGCTGGGATTCGCCTCTGATATCGAGATAATGATTATTTACGCTGGTAAAGGCAAGACGACCGGCCCGAAGGTCGTTTCGACCAGCGAATTCTTTGAGGAATTCGTACAATCCTTTGTTGGATCAATCCGCGCTCGCCAGGAAGGGATCTTTCATTTGGACTTACAACTTCGCCCCTATGGTAAAGCCGGCAGCTTGGCCGTTCCGCTGGATGCTTTCCAACGTTATTATGCCCCTCAGGGACCGGCCTGGGCCTACGAACGCCAGGCCCTGGTCAAATTGCGCCCGATCGCGGGCGACCAGGCATTAGGAGAAGAGGTCTGTACACTACGCGATCAATTCGTCTACAACGGTGACCCTTTCGACGTAACCTCCATGCGTGCCATGCGCGAGCGGCAGATTCGCCACCTGATAACAGCCGGGACATTCAATGCAAAATACAGTCCGGGTGGTCTGGTTGATCTGGAATACCTTGTTCAGGGGCTGCAAATAACACATGGGGCTAACAATCCAGCCCTGCGCCTGACAAATATCCGCCTGGCGATGTCGGCCTTAGCTGAGGCAGGTATTCTTTCTGCTGATGATTACGCTCGTTTGCGGAAAGCGCACACTTTCCTGCGCTGGCTGATCGACTCGCTGCGTGTCGTGCGCGGGAACTCGAAAGACGTCAACATTCCCCCCTTCGAGAGCGAAGAATTTGCTTTTCTGGCCCGCCGCTTGCGCTATGGCTCCGACACAGTTCGTTTGCGAGAGGACCTTACGCGCTACCCGCAGGACGTGCAGGAACTTAACTCGCGGTTGTTATCAACATTTTGAAGAAGAGTATTCGCAACGATGCTTTCTTTTAGATCGGGACTATGGCGACACCCTGATGGGGTGGGGGAGGGACTTCGCGAACGATGAAGACAAAAGGATGAGGGGATGAAGAAAGGCTGTGACTTGCAAACCAGGAATTTCGTGACAATGCCATCTTTCTGAATACCGTCTTCATCATTTTACAGCAGGGGGCTTGACATGGCTGAATTTTTCTTGTATACTAATTATGCTTTCGATAAGTAATATTACCATAAACAATAGGATATACGCATGGATCCCCAGGAAATGCTTACGATCGCCCAGGCGGTCGTTAAATTCGTAGATACGGTCAGGCTGGCCCGTTCACCGAACACGGCGCTTGCTTACGCAAAAGTCATGGCATCCTTCCAGGCTGTGCTGCAAGAATATTCCATTGATCCGAAGCACTCCCCCGTGTCTTCGCTGACAGAAGACGCCATTGCCTGGTTCGCGACTGCACTCAAAGGATACTCTCCTGCTACTGAACAACTTTACCTGGCAGCCGCGAGCGGATTTTATAAATATCTCGCGGCAGAAAAACTTGCCGACATCAACCTGCCCCGTCTGGATTTGATCCGCCTCCAGCGCGCCCGGCGACCTGGCCAGCGCCTGCCCCAGTTTCCTCGGGATGACATCGAGCGGGTTCTTGAATTTGTGAATAATTTCACGAACAAGTTGTCAGACAACCTGGAAGAACGGTTACGCGCATTGCGCGATCGCGCCTTCGTGTTGACCCTGGCCGATACCGGGCTGCGCGTCCACGAAGCTTGCAATCTGCGGCGCGGGGACATTGACTGGAACGAAGGCCGCGCCGTCATCATCGGCAAAGGCGACAAACAAGCCGTCGTGCGATTCTCGACCCGCAGCCTGCGCGCGCTGAAAGACTATCTCTCAGCTCGCGCCGCCCTGGACGGCAGTTCCGGGCGCCCCCTCCCCTCCCTGCCCCTCTTTGCCCGCCATGACAAAGGCGCCGGAAAAAAGATCAAGCCGATGACGACCACTACGGGGCGTAACATTGTCAGCGAACGTGTCCGCCAGGCGCTCGGCGACCAGGCGGAAGGTCGCATTACGCCCCATTCGTTCCGTCACTACTTCGTGACCACCGTGCTGCGTGCTTCAGGCAATCTCAAGCTGGCACAGGAACTGGCCCGACACGCCAGCATCCAGGTGACGCAGCGCTATGCCCACCTGTCAGACGACGAATTAGATAGAGGGTATCACGAGATATTTGAAAAATAGTCAGCGGAATTTAACGTGATGCCATAACAACTATGCAAAAACAAAAGGATCCGTCTACCTCATGAAAAACATTCAACTCGAACAACTGACCATCACCGCAGAGTCCTCCCGCCCGAAAGGCGGCGATTTCGTCCTCTCCGGTCCGTCCGTGACCGTCAACCTGCCTGTCGCCCCCAAGCGCTATCTCTACCACGGCTGGCAATCCTGGACTCTTACCGCCTGGCTCGAGACCTCCCGTCGAGCGCCGATCATGCGTCCTTCCATCATGCACCCGATGCAGACCGACCCTGTTTACATCCATGATAAACGTCCCAACGGCGCCTGGTACGGGGCCGTCGAGATGGAAAACGGGCAAATTATCTTTATCGGGGCGCTTGGGCTGGAATCGCACGTTGCCTTAGACGGCAATGCCCTGAAAGGTTGGTACGAAACAGGCAACGACGAATGGTTCGTCGCAACCGGGGACGAGTCCGAGGTCATGGCTCGCTACGCCGAACTGCTTGGCGAACGCTTCGGCAAAGGCCGCCTCCGCAAACTGTACCGCGTCTGGTGTTCCTGGTACAGTCTCTACACTGAAATCTACGAAGAGCAACTGCTCAAAATTCTGAACGACTTGGGCTCCATCGGCGGTGCTCAAGGCTTGCCCTTCGAAGTCTTTCAGATTGACGACGGCTGGCAGAAAGGCATCGGCGACTGGGAGCCGAACGCCAAGTTCCCCTCCGGCATGGATCGCATGGCTGCCCAAATCAAAGCTGCGGGCCGGACCCCGGGCCTGTGGCTGGCGCCCCTGCTGGTCGTCCCCTCTTCGAGCGTGTACCGCGACCACCGCAACTGGCTGCTGCATGACGCGAAAGGACGGCTGGTCTCCGCCGGGTTCAACTGGAGTGAGCAGCTCTACGCCCTGGATACCACTCATCCTGAGGCGCTGGACTGGCTGGCAGCGCTGATGAGAAAAGTGCGTGCCTGGGGCTACGACTACGCCAAGCTGGATTTCCTTTACGCCGGGGCGCTAGCGGGAAAACGCTATAACGGAATGCCTCGCGAAACCGCTTACCGTCACGGGTTGAAAGTCATCCGCACAGCGCTCGGAGAAGCCTACTTCCTGACCTGCGGCGCGCCCATCCTGCCCTCACTCGGACTATGCGACGGGATGCGTATCGGACCAGACGTATCCAATTACTGGGAAAACCCCCGTGATCGGGACTTGCTGGTGAATTTCGCCGCGCCCGGCACGCGTAATGCCATCCGGACGACGCTCAACCGGCTTTGGCTCCAGCCGCTCGTCCACACCGACCCGGACGTGGTCTACTTCCGCTCCCGGCAGAATGCCCTGACTCCAGAACAGAAGACTTTGCTGCAAGACTTGGCGCAGGTAGCTGGGTTCAAGGCCACCTCCGACGTTCCCGCCTGGCTGACAGAGGCCGAGCGGGTTGCCCTGCACGAATACCTGGAAACCAGCCCTCAGATGAAAAAGACGGGGAAATACAAACATCAAATTGGCGAGCGCGAAGTAGACTTTTCCCCTTTTATCGGAATGCCACCACTGCCAGGTTTTCCAAAAAATATCTGGGGTGCGCTAATTGGCGAGCTGGCGAATGTCCCGGCGCTGATGAAGATCTACGACGCCTCTTACCGGCGGACGCTGAGAAAAGCCCTGGAAAAGAATCCGGTGTAAGCTGGACAAGAGACTCTCGAAATCCCCGAAGGCTTCGGGAGTCCCTTGTTAGTCACGATTTTATGTGCTACACTTAATTTCGTGGAGACAACCATGGAAACACAAAATATCACTCTCTCACTGCCTAAAAGCACTCTGCGCAGGGTGAAATTGCTCGCCGTCCAGCGCCGGTCCTCAGTCTCGCGGCTGCTGACCAAAGCGGTCGAAAAGATTCTGGAAGAAGAGACCGATTACGAGACAGCGCGCAAGCGCCAGACGGCGTTACTGGAAAAAGGTTTCAACCTGGGCTTCCACAAACCTGCCAGCCGGGACGAGCTCCATGAGCGATAAGCCGGCTTTGCAATTCGTGGACAGCAACATCCTGGTTTACGCCTATGATCTTGCACAGGGCGAAAAGCGCCAACAGGCCAAGACCCTGCTCCTCTCGTTGTGGGAATCGGGACTTGGCTGTGTGAGCGTACAGGTATTGCAGGAGTTCTTTGTAAACGTAACGCGCAAAGCGGATTCCCCGCTTTCATCCGAGCAGGCCGCCCAGGTGATCCATGATTTTTCGGATTGGACAATCCATCGCCCCGGAATAAAAGATGTACTTTCTGCAATCGAGCTGCATCAACGCTATCGCATCTCTTTCTGGGACGCCATGATCTTGCGATCAGCCCGCCAAAGCGGATGCAGTATCCTCTGGTCGGAGGATCTATCCGACAGCCAGGATTACGGAGGGGTGAAGGTCCTCAATCCTTTCAAATCGTAACGCGGCATTGCGTTGTTTGATGGCTTGGGGCACAACCAGAGCCACTTTCCCGCCAGCGTTTGAGACAGTTGCGAGGTGAGTGATGAAAAACAAACATATTGGTTCCGATTTCGATGATTACCTGGCCAAAGAAGGCCTGCTCGCGGAAACTGAAGCAGTGGCAGTCAAGCGCGTCATTGCCTATCAAGTCGAACAGATGATGAAAGAGCAAAACCTGACCAAGACCGAGATGTCGCGCCGCATGAACACCAGCCGCGCCGCGCTCGAACGCCTGCTTGACCCTGCCAACCAATCGGACACTCTCCAGACTCTCGACCGGGCCGCCAAAGCCCTGGGCAGGCGCCTTCAAATTACCCTGGCCTGGCAGGCATAGAAAACCCCTGTCAAAACCAACCCGCCACACGTGAAGAAGAAAGGTGAGGCAGGGCTGATCGGTTAGCGGGTTACCAGCGGCAGGAAAATCCGAAATTCCTCCTGTTGAATAGCAAACACGCCGCCACCCGCTGTCCCCGCATAGAGGCTGGTCGGCGTTGCCGGGTCAATTGCCAGGGCATGAACAAATGAGACTTTTTATCTGATAGGTGGCCCAACGAAGTAAGATCTTACCTTACGCAGCAGAGCCTCCCCGGTCTGACCATCCCTTCTGCATCGTGTCCTCCGTTGTTCAAGTGCATATTGCGCCAGACAAGGTTGAGTTGGTCGGAGATGAGCCTGGCAAATCAGGCTTTATCTGAACCGACTCGAGCAAAATTATTAGCGGCGATTGCGAAGCGGGTGTTGGGGGCGATGATGTTTCGGCGATGCCCGCTACCCTCTGTAATGTCTACACAATTATTATAATTACTTGTCTGCGGAAATTCAAGCGGTTTTGTTTACCAGTTTGCATCATGCCAGTTGAGGAATCGGCAAAGTAGAAAAGCTGTCCTTGAAGTGAACGCGCTAAAGATTGTGGATGAAAGTTAGTGGGAAGAGAAGTAAACAAAACTTCCAGAGTCTCCCCTTCGGGGACGATGTTGGAGACTCCGGAAGTCTGTTATCTGGAAATGAGAAGCGAGGCGGCCCTGTCAAGTCCGCCCTGCCTCGAAAACATCATTTCACCGCTTCGACCAGCATTTTTATCGCCTCCGGCGCCGGCAAGTGCAGGCGCAAGATGCGCCGGTTGCGGGCTGCCAGTGCCTCGTAATCCCCCAACGACTGTGCCCGTTCCAACACGCCAAAGGTCAACTTCTGGCCGGGAATTTCAAGATCCTCAACGGGGTCAGCAGTGATTTGCAGGAACAGGCCCGAATCCGGCCCACCTTTATGCAACTGGCCGGTGGAGTGCAAGAAGCGCGGTCCAAACCCGACGGTGGTGGCACAGCCGGTCTTCTCCCGTATGGCGAGACGCAATTCCTGCAAAGCTGCCTCCATCTTGGCATTGCGCGGCAGATAGGCGTTAATCGCCACGTAACTACGCCTTGAGCTTGTTGCATCGTCCCCGAAGGGGGAAGGATCACCCTTCTCTGCCATGTTCAGGAAAGTCTGCAAGTCATTTTTTAAACTTGAGCTAGTTAGGGATAGATTTGAATAAGACTGGAGGTTGTTTGAATTAAAAGTTGATATAAGATATTCAAGTTTGCTATTTTGACTATACGCAGTTATCTTATTTGCCGTACGCGTCTTGTTATCCTGTACGTCTGGCTGGTCTAACGAATTGACGCCCAGTACGGCACAGGCAAAAGTCGTTGCGATTTCCCAACGAAAGAACTCCGCGCCCAGATCGTAAGCATCTGAAATATCGAAGACCAGCGCCGGATGACCGGCCTGCTGGAGTTCTTCGACCGCCGCATCCAGCTTCCCCTCCCGCCGCAGGTAGACGAACAACCGATCGGCGCCATAGCCAGCCGGATTGGTAATCGGTTCGCCATCCACAACGACAATGCCCTTGCCCTGCTTGCCGCTCGATTCAGCGATGAGTTGCTCCAGCCAGGCGCCCAGCGGCGCGACCGATTCGTCGGCGAGGAGTGTCAGCTTATCCCGGCCATCCACGGCGGCCTGACCCAGGATGGCGCCCAATACCAGGCCGGGGTTGCGCGCGCCGGTCATGTCTGCGGCGCACTGTCGCATCATCCAGGCAGCCCGGTCAAGCAACCGCTCGAGGTCATAGCCGATCAACGCCGCCGGAACCAGCCCAAAGTGACTCAACGCCGAATTCCGGCCGCCGATGGTCGGATCGGCCAGGAAGATTTTGCGGAAGCCGCGCGCGTTCGCCAGGGCGTCCAAAGAAGTTCCGGGATCGGTGATGGCGACAAAGTGACTGTCGTCGCCGCCAGCTTGCTCCCAGAAATAGTTGAACATGGCGTTGACTTCCGCCGTCCCCCCAGACTTGGAGGAGACGATATACAGCGTCTTTGCCGGTGGGAATTGCCTACCAGTTTCGAGCACTTGAGCTGGGTCGGTAGAATCGAGAATTGCAAAAGCCCTTACCCCCGACCCCTCTCCTCGCGAAGCACCCCCGAAGTGGGCAGGGCAAGGGGAGAAAACCAGAGAGAGCACTTCAGGAGCCAGCGAGGAACCGCCCATGCCGAGCAAAAGAACATGCGTCAAGCCATCTTTGCGCACCTGCGCGGCGAAATCGTTGATTTCCTTCAACGCAGCGCGCGAAGTACGCGGCAGATCCAGCCAGCCGAGACGCTTACGAATTTCGGCCTGCCCATCCGGGTCGGCCGTCCACAGGGACGGGTCGTGCGACCAGAGACGGGCGGGCGCAGCCTCCGCGATCAGGCTGGCAACACGTCGCTTAACGGCGGCGGCCAGGGGTCCGAGGGCGCTTACGGCGGCGGAACGACGCTCATCAATGGCCTGTAACATGGCGGTAAAGGCACTAGAGAAGGATTTCACTCCTTCGGTTTCCAATTCCGCGGTCACCGTTTCCATCGAAATGCCCAAGGCTGCGAGTTTAGAGAGGGTTTTGTGCGCCCCATCCAGGTCGTCGAGGATGGTCACGGCAGCCTTGCCATGTTCGCGAAAGGCGTTCAGGGTTTGGGGCGGGACGGTGTTGACAGTGCCCGGGCCAATGAGTTGATCCACGTAGAGCGTGTCGGGGTAGGCCGGATTTTTGGTGCTGGTGGAGGCCCACAGCGGACGCTGGAGGCGGCACCCGGCAGCCTGGAAGCGAGCAAATTGTTCGCCACGGAAGACATTAAGGAATTCGTCGTAAGCCAGCTTGGTATAGGCAATGGCGGTTTTACCGCGCAGGGCTTTCGCCTCGGCTGAACCGATGGACTCCAGAAGAGCGTCTACTTTCGTATCCATGCGGGAAACGAAGAAGGAGGCTACGGAGGCAATTTGCCGGACGGGTAAACCGGCAGCGAGGCGCTCGTCGAGACCAGCCAGGTAAGCGTCCATGACGAGGCGGTAGCGTTCGAGGGAGAAGATCAGCGTCACATTGACATTGATGCCGGCCGCGATGGCGGCGCGAACAGCAGGAATTCCCTCCGGCGTAGCCGGGATCTTGACCATCAGATTCGGGCGGTCCACCCACTCCCAGAGCTGCCTGGCCTGGGCAAGTGTTTCTTCCGTGTCATGAGCCAGCGTAGGGCTGACTTCAAGCGAAACGTAACCGTCCGCGCCTTCGCTCTCGCGGTAAAGCGTCGAGAACAGATCACAAGCATCGCGAATATCTTCAATGGCGAGCTGCCAGAAAATCTGCTCGGCATCCCAACCTGACCAGGCCAGCGGGACGAGTGCGGAGTCGTAATCGTTCGACTTGGCGATGGCGTTGTGGAAGATGGACGGGTTGGAGGTCACACCGCGGATGTCGCCGCGCGTGATCATGGCAGCCAGTTCGCCGTTCTCCAACAGGCGTCGCTGGATGTTGTCGTACCAGAGGGATTGACCGAGGGAATGGAGTTGTTGGATGGTCATAGGTTTACAGGTTAGAAAGTTTGAAGATTGGAAGGTTTGAAAGTTGAAGGGTTAGACTTCGTAGACCGGGCCATCTTCGTGGATCTGCTTTGGTTGAGGATGGCGTTCGAGATAAGTGATAAAACGGGAAACCTGGCGGGAGGCTTTTTCAGCCAATCGAAAAGCATTGGAAAATTGTTCCTGATCGATATAACTGAGGTCTTGAGAAACATATAACTGAGAGCGGACTTCTCCAGCGTAAGCCTTCGCCGTTCCCAGATATCGAATAAATTGCGGGTGCGTCTGGCTTTCGAACCCTTCGGCGATGTTACTCATAACGGATACCGCTGCGCGTCGAATCTGATCTCTCGATCCGAAATCATGAACAAATTCACCTTGCCCGGTCAGGGCATAAATCAATTTTGTCAACTCGCCTGCGGTTTGCCAAGCTTCGATCTCCTCGAATCGCGTGATGGTCTAGATATCTCCTCCTCTTGGTTGAAGGGTTGGAAGGTTGACCTGCCAACTTGATAACCTTCCAACTTTCTAACTTTAGAAACGCGGCGGGCGTGGCGTTCCTGCCCCGGGTCATCGCCGATGAAGCGTGCCGCCAGGAAGACTGTGACGATTTCCTTGGCCAGTTCCGGGCCGATGACACGCGGTCCCAGACACAGGACATTCATATCGTCGTGCTCGACTCCCTGGTGAGCAGAATAAGTATCATGGCAAAGACCAGCGTATATGCCCCTTAGTTTATTGGCAGCAACGCACGCTCCCACTCCGGAGCCACACAGCAAAATGCCGCGCTCGGCCTGCCCCGACTGGATGTGTCGGCCCACCTTCTCGGCATAGTCGGGATAATCCACCGGTTTGGTGTTGTCCGTGCCCAAGTCGAGGGGCGTGTGCCCGGCATTCCGAACAACCTCGAGAACAGATTCTTTGAGCGGGAAACCGGCGTGGTCGCAGGCAATAACAATTTTCATCAGAACGGCTCCTAATACTAGAAATCCGGTATCATCGCAATAAACTGGGGGGCGGTGGGTATCCATCTTACCCTACTTATTGAGAAGATACGAAATCCGCCTGATTTTACCATGTAGAAACACAAAAGCCCTGTTGCCATAAAAGGCCAAATGTGCAATAATTGTGCAGGAGAATGATATTCTCAAATCCGCCCAGATCCGATCCATGAACGATCATTGAACAAAATAGGAGAAACCATGACAACCCCCAGCCCTGCCCAAGAAATTGCCAGTGAGATCAGTTCCCTGCAGTCCAAAATCAACTCGCTGCAACAAAGCGTCCGGTTGACCAAGGCGCGCGACGCCGTGGAGGATTTGCAGACTACCGTCAACGGGATGGCCCAGCGGGTCGCAACCTTGCGGACGCGCGGCTACTTCTTCGAGAAAGACCTGGAAAACCAGGCGCAGTCCTTCGTCGAATCGTGGGCGCTGTTGTACCCGAACTTACAAGTCCAGATCAACATGCAGTCGTCCGTGCTGATAAATTCCTTACGTCCCATCGAAATGCAGATGCCGCAATTGGCCGCGGCTGCCAGCAGTCCGGGCATGGCACGCGGATTACTGACATCACTCCAATCCGCCGTAAGCCAATTGGAAAGCAAGGTTTCCGCCGCCGAACAAACCATCGAAGGCATGTACGATCAGTTCAACAAACAGGTCTACACTACCACCAAGCACCTGGACGAGATCGAATATCTGGTTGCGCAACTGGCCGAGGCCTCCTTCCAACTGCTGCCCAGCGAGGGCGGGATCGCGGCCGTCAAGGCAGTCTGGTGCAAGACCGGCAAAGAGCAGAAAGGCGACCCGGAAGGCGTGCTCTACCTGACCGACCAACGCATCATCTTCGAGCAAAAGGAAGAAATCGCCACCAAGAAAGTTCTCTTTGTCGTCACCCAGAAAGAAAAAGTACAAAAATTGCAGCTCGAAGCCCCGGTCGCCTTGGTGGATAAAGTCGAGACCAGCAAGCAGGGATTTCTCAAGAATGAGGACCATATTGAAATTCGCTTCGCCTCCGGCGCATCGGTGGAAATGGCCCACCTCCATATCTGGCAGGATAACGCCGCCTGGCAGGCGCTCATCAACCGCGCCAAGAGCAAAGATTTCGATAAAGGCCGGGCCGTGGCAATCGACCAGGCCGCCGTGGACAAGGTCAAGGCCGCTCCAACCCAGTGTCCCTCCTGCGGAGGCAACATCACCACAGTGGTGATGCGCGGCATGGACAGTATCACCTGCGAATATTGCGGGTTTGTGATTCGGCTTTAGGTAACGTCAAAATGCAGTTCGAGTTCTTATATCAGGAACTCGCAAAAGGCCCCGACATCGTGACCAGTCTCCTGGCTGGCGTTTCACAGATTGGGCAGCCGAATGCGAAACCCCGTTTGGGCTCTTGAAGGCGGGCGACATGCTGTCCGCCTGGGCTGCCCACGATAATCTGCATACGCGCCAACTGGTGGAACTGAGGCGAGGCCGGATCCTGCGCATCACCGAACCGTACCACGTGGAGTATGCGGGTGATTGGTAAGGTATGGTCGGACAGCGGGTTGACCTACGCGAGTGCAGTGTGAGTATATCAATATTTAGTTGTTAAGGTGCGGGGTATCCCCTAGCGCACCCTACGGGTATCCCTACGGGATGCTCCGCGATGCTTCGCGAGGGACGATGTCCCCTTCACCCTGCGGGTACTGCGCGGGGATGCTATTCGTTTCTGAGGAACGAAGGAGGAACGAATGGTATGGGAGTTGGTGGCTGGGAGGTTGCAGGCCAGCGAGAGGAGGATGAGGCCAACGATAAAGATTACAAAACGTCTGTTCATAAGCATCTGCCAAAAAGCACAGGGATGTGGTTGTTAAGGTCCAAAATCTTCGTCGAGAAAGAACGAGGCAGCGTCAAATGAGGCGGGCGGATCGCCATTGCGGGGGCATTTGGAAACTTCGCGAGCGATCGTTTTCTGGTCATGTTCGCTGTTACGCCATTTACTCCAAGCAGGGCTGATTTCCAAAGGCTGGAAGGTAGGTGTGGGCTCCTGAGATTCGAGGCCGGGTATTTTTCCCGTTGAAAGTTGGGCGTTGCCTTTGAAGACTGGGAGAAGGGGGTAGATGGGATGCTCCTGTTTACGATTGCGCTCCAAGCGTGAATAGGCTTCGCGCGCCAGTTGCATGAAGAGCAGGGCGGTGTAGTTTTGCCAGGTAGGCGGGGCATGCAGGCTGAGGGCAATATTCTGGCCGGGGGTGGTGGTGAAGACGCCAGCCTCCAAGAGGGTGGTGAGGTCTATGGCCGCCTCGAGGCGCATATGGTTGTAAAGGGCGAGGAGGAGGGTATACAAGCGGCCACTCAGGAAGAGACGGCGGTAGTATTTGCGGCAGAGGCGTAGCGGAGGGAAGTTGAGGGGGAGGGCATCCCAAGTTTGTCCGGTGGCAAGCTTCCAAAAGATGGCATCAAGCAGGGTGCGCGGGGAAGTGCGGGGGCGGCAGCGTCTTTTGGCAGGGGAGGCAACCTGTGAAGGGGTTGTCAGGGCGGGGCAGCGTTGAAGAACCTGGTGGTAGTTTTGCATGATGACAAAGTCATTGAACTCATTGGTGGGGCAGTATTGGGTGAATCCCCAGCGGCTGGCGGCGATGATGACGGGAGGTTCGCCCGTGAGCCAATCCATGACTGGATCGGGTGGGATGAGGGGGGCAAGGACGGCCCATTGTTTGTCGGTGAGGTTGGTGGCGAGGGAGGGGTGATCGGGTGGGAGGGGTGAATTTCGCGCACTTAATTTTGAAACGAAAAAAAACGAATCGGCGTCGCGAGAAATGCCGCAATCTTTGTAGCCACGTTCGAAATAGCCGAAGGGATCACAGGCAATAGATTCGAGGGCATTCCAACAGAGATGGTCGGGGATGGAGAGCATGGATGCGCGAGAAATGATACCAGACAGCTTAACTATCAATTGCATGGCTGGGAGCACATCAATCTTTGAACCCGGCATGGGGGAGTCGAGTTCCTGCAAAGCACTACGGGCCTGCTCAATAATTTGAGCAGGCGGGCATGCCTGATCCTTAAGACAATTCTGGAGGTCGTGTATTCGGGCGCGGGTTGCGCAGAGAGGACCAGGCTGGAAAGTGGAGAAGGCGCCGAGTGTGCGGGCATTCTGGTTGCCGGGTTGGCCGCCGCGCCTGTGTTTGGGCGCGTCCGTGCGACTCTGCCCAGGGCGAACGTTTCGACCAGAAGGAGGATGCGCCGTGGAATTGGCGGGTGAAGGTTGGGGAGTAATGGATGGGAGGGTCATTGGTTCACTTCTTTACGCAGCACACAGTAAATCGTGCGTTCCATGTCGCGCTGGGCAGAATTTATCATTCCTCTGAAGGGGACACTTGCGGCTGGCGAGGGAGGAAAGTGTCATATGTATTCGTTGCATATTTCATCTCCAATTTTTAAATGATGAGCGACGAGTGTGGCAATTTATAAAACTATAGGCGGCTGATGGATCAGTCGCCCAGAGTATCGCATAGTTGAAAGAACTTGTGGGGAAAATTGCGTTTATTGCATATTTTGATTCCTGTAACTTTTAACCTCCCAATGATCCCAAAGTTCCAGGTCATGTTTACGCCAAGTGTTAATTACAATGCCCACTCGATTTGCGGCGTCCTCTCTCGCGATGATGGTATTTTTGCTTTTCGATGCTTCGGCGTGAATCTCTCGCAGGCGGTTGATGGCAATTAGAGTACTCTCTTGCGGGCCGCGTTTCTTTTTGCGTCGGTGGCGTTTGAGTGGGTCGGACTGCCCGCCTGTCCTTTTGATCGCCACCGCATACAGCATCTGTCCCATGCGCCCGGCCTGGGCTTCAGCTTTGATGTAATCGCCGTCAATTGTCTCACCCGTCCAGGGGGATCGCGCCACGCCGCGGGCGATGGTGCCTTCATCGGGTTTGGCAGCTTTGGCCTGTGCGCCGGCTACGATTTCGAAGCGCGGGGTGTCCATCTCTTGCTCGGCAATCATGCGCACGGCAACCGGTTTGTCGCCGCTGGCAAGCCACCAGTTGGGGCTGAGCGGTACAGGCTTACCTGTGGTCGGGCAAGCCACCGTGCGCGCCCACAAGTAAGCAAAAATATTCTCACCGGGCTGTTTGGGAAAATATGGTTCGAGTTTGGCTTTGACGCGCTTCGACCATTCATTACCCCATTTGCGAATGTCCTCTGCCAGGGCAGGGCCAAAACGCGCCGGGTAATCGAGCGTGGCTTTGAGAATGACCGCTGCCACCGGGTTTAGGTCGTTGGCGTAGGTGCTGAAACCATAACGCAAGCTCTCGAAGGGGATTGAGCCGCCGCCCGCAAACGGGTCAAGCACGCTCAAGTCGCGCTTGCCCCAGGTCCATTCCAGCAGGTCACCCATCGTTTGCAAGTCTTCGGCGGAAGGATTAACGGTAAAAGCGCGCGGCGCGCCGCCGTAAGGATGAAATTTTAATTTGATGTCTTTGACTTTTGCCCAAATGACTAATTTGCGTCCCTTCACCGGATCGCCGCGAATGCCAATCAAATACGTTACCCATTGTTTATAAGTCTCATCGTTGGGAAATTTGGCGTGCAGTTCAGGCGGGAAATCCGCACTCCACTGTGGCAGCACACTGGCTAAAATTGCGGCGCGGCTGGTGGTCAACGGCCGGCGCGCCCACCAGACGTGCAAGAAGTACAGCGGTGGCAGGGCGCTGCTCGCGCCGCGCTCGCGCTGGCTCTCGGCACCGATGGCTGCAATGGGTAACCAGGATTCGATCAAGAGAGGTTTCATAAATTTCCTTGAGCCATTTTAAGGTTTTAGTCTACGATACAAATAGTCACTGTACATTTCCCTGATCTCGACGGGAGTAAAGGATGATTTCATTATCCCATCACATATTCTCTTGAAAACATCCCCTTTCATCGAAGCCATTTGTTTTGCCTTACCTTCAAGAATCTTTTGTTCTAGGTCATCAATAGAGAAAATCTGAGCCTGCCTGTATTTGATATACGATTCGTGCTTGATGAAGTCATGATCGCCAAGGTTTAATATGGTGGTCCTGTCTACCTTAGAACTTCGCACCGTTTTAACATAAACGATGATTGTATTTCTCGTGTGTTCTTCGCAATCCAAAATAATGACAAAAAGGTGGGACTGTAAGTACCCACCTTTATCAACATTCGTATCGATCAGCAAACAGTCCCCAGCCCCCAACATGTAATTACGCTCCGAAGAAGGCTGCGATGGATGATTCTTCTTTAACTTCGGATTTTATCCGGGCAATATCCTCTGGGTTGTATTTTAAAGCCTCAAGCAATTCACTTAGCGGGATGGGGACTGAAGATCCTCTGGGAGGTTTTTTATATTCAGGTAAATCATGAGATTGCTTTGATAATTCAAAAGGATCGATCAAGCTATATTCTTCAAATATCTTATGGATCAAATCAATCTCGGCAGGGGATAATTTCTTGAAGGCTGGAGGATCATCTCTTAGGTGAACAAAATATCCGTTCGTAATAATATAGCGATTCCAATATTTTCCATTTGAGTTCCCTTTTATTAGATCATATGTCGAACTTAGCATGGGACCATAGGTCATTGCCACATAATTATCATATGTGATTGGACGTTCCCATTGAGCAAACGCCTCCCGGTCTGCATAATACAATAGTTTTAGCAGCTTGATGTACCTAATTCTGCCGCTGCTGAGTTGAATCAATAAAGCGGCCGCCTCAGTAGTCTTTTGTTCAAATCTGGGATCGTAAGGCATATTGGTCTCCTCTGCCTTGATTTCATTATAGCACGAAATAGTTTGCTTGAAACATACGTTCTTCTAAATATCCTGAATGGTCATCATTCTTCTGCCAACAAAACCCTGAGTGCTTTCTGCGCTCGTTCTGCACCCGGCCCGCCGGCACATTTTGAGTAGGGATCTCATGGGACAGGTGCTCCGGTGTAAGGGTTCGCAATCAATTGTACAGTTCCCCGTTTGGCAGTTCAACGGCTGTTCAGCAGTCTGTTCAGGCCGTCCGCCAGCGGAGTCAAGTCCTGTTCAATGGCGCGCCAGATGATGGGCAGGCTGACGCCGAAGTATTCGTGCGCCATGATATTCCTCATGCCGCGCATCTCCAGCCAGGCCAGTTCGGGATATTTCTCCTGGATTTCCAACGGGACGTACCCGGCTGCTTCCCCGATGATTTCCAGGTTGCGGATGACGGCATCCACCGTCTTCCCGTCCGCACAGAATTGCTCGTAGGTCATTCCCTGCGTGTACGCCTTGATTTTCTCAATGCACGCCAGGATGTCTTCCACCCGCATCCTCCAGTTGCGCTCAGGCGACATGGACGGCCTCATTCAAAATATCGGCGCGCATGGCCGGGCGGATGGCATCCGGCGTCACCAGGTCCACGCGCCTGCCGGTCAGGTCTTCGAGATACAGTTTCAAGCGGATGAATTCAAACAGTCCCACCGGGTGGTCGAACTCCACCAGCACGTCAATGTCGCTGGCGGGGGTTGCCTCGCCGCGCGCCAGCGAACCAAACACAGCCAGCGATTTCACCCCGCGCTGGCGCAAGTCGGCCTGATGGCGTTTAAGCAATGCAGAGACAGTTTTCAAGTTCATCGTCTTGTTCCTTAATTAAGTATACACTGCTATTCTTCGGAAAGCAAAACCCGCAACGCCTTCTGCGCCCGCTCTGCGGCAGGTGCGCCGGTGCATTTGCTGTACCAGTAGTACAGTTCCTCGGCAGTCATCTGGCGCACACCCTGCGAAATGGCTTCGATGCGGTTGAGTTTGGTCACCGGCTTGACGGCCAGAAAGACCAGCCCCAGGCGCACGCCGCTTTCCTCGCTCAACACAAACGGCTGGCGGCGCGCGGCGCTCAGGTCGGTCGGTTTGTAGCCGTTCTGGCGCAGGGCCTCCAGCACCACGTCCGCCACGGTCCTCAGGCTGTCGCCGCCCAGTTCCACGCTGACACGCGTTTTGATGGCGGGCTGTTGGTAGAGATAAGGCTGGTCAGGCACCGCTTCGACCAGTTTTTGGGTGAATTCCAGCCGGTATCCGTCCCCGGTCTCCGGCCGCACACTAAGTTCAAACTCGGAAATCTCACTGGACAGTTGACTATTGACGGTTGGTCGTGGCTTGCTTTCGGTCTTCCGCCCACTATTCACCGGAATCTGGTTGCTGATTGCTGGAAACTGATAACTGGTCACTGATAACTGGTTAGTGTCCAAGACAACATCGAATAGATGCTGTCGTCCCTTCACAACCACCGGCGGCTCCAGCGGGCGCGGGTTTTTGAGCACCCAGCCAAACAGTCCGGGTCGGAAGTTACGGCCGGTCAGATGTTCGGACTGCCGCCTTGCGTAAGCCGCCTCGTCCAAGGGCAGGATGTCCACCAGGTCCACGATCCCGATCACCACGCCGGTCGAAAGGGTCTGCGGATCGAATCCATGTACCAGGCAGGCCTCTTTCTCCACTTCCAGCGAGGCGTAAATCGCCAGCGGGCCGCGGTAATGGGAGGACCAGGTGCGCAGGTCGAGCGTTTTCCTGCCCTCCAAAATCAGCGCAGCCCACGGCTGGCGGAAACTGAGCGCCTTGACCTTCACGCTATGCTTCCTCATCCGGCGCGGGGATGGCTTCGATGGTAATTTTGCCCATATCGAGTGTGGACAGCACATCCCGCATGGTTTCAAACTGCTGGCTACCCGGTTCCAGCCCGCGTTCGAACTCACAGCCAACCCGCATCATCACCCTTAGCTCATCGGCCTCCTGCAGGAACGGTTCCACCACCGGCTTGAGCCGCTTGTAGCGCTCCCAGCCGCCGCGGAACTCCTGGCGGAATGCCTCGCTCGTCTCCCCTTGTCCGTAAGCTGCGACAGTGTTCATTTCGACCGCAAAACGGCCCTTGCCAAACTGCGGGATGGCCAGCCCCAGCGAGCGGGCTGCCCCGGCCATTTGCTTGCCCGTGCCTTCAATCTTTATGAATAGCCGCTTCAGGCGGGCAATCTTGTGCTCCTGACACTGGTCGGCGATTTGTTGGAAAGCCTGCGCCACCGCGCCGTCGCCGGTCAATTTGGATGGACGGCCAGGACCGGTTGTCGGGATGCCGCAAATACACTGGCTCTCCGGGCGACCGCACACCGGGCAGAGCGCTTCCGTCTGCGTCCCTTCCGGACCTGGGGACTGCCACTTGCCTTTGATGCGGATGCCCAGCTTTTTGGCTTCCGCCGGTAAATAAAGAATGGCATCGTCGCTGATCTTCCAGGCCGGCGGTGGGGATTCGTGGTCGTAGCCGAACTCATCGGCGGCGTCGTAATAAATCCATACGACTGTTTTGACGCCGTTCTGGATGGTCTTCTTGAGTTGCCCGACATCCAAAAGCATGCGCAGGCCAATCTTGCGGGCGAAGGCTTTGCGCAGGTCTTCGGTGGTGACGGACTCCTGGTTCAAGTCCCAGGCCTTGGCTTTGACATACGCGGCCGGCAGGGTCTCATCATCAGCGGTCAACACCTTGTTCAGGGAACGCAGCACCCGCAAAACGACGTTCGTCTGGTCTTTGTCCACATCGCCCTGTTCCTGGGCGGGCAGGCTCTCACGCCGCAGGTAGGCATCCGCTTTGGCCGCGTCGGTCGTCGGATAATACAGATAACGGTACGCCTTGGTGATGGCCACGCGCACGTCCAATTCAGCAGTATCGCGCGCCGCTTTGAGTTTCTCCTTCTGTTCTTTGGCGAAAGCCTGCATCCGTTCCGCGTCGCCAACGATGCGCCCAATGGCCAGATAGCGGCGGGCGACGTTTACCATGTTCTCCGTCTGCTCTTCATCAGCGACCAGGAATAGAACATTATTCTGGAATTTACGGAAAGATTCCTGCGTGCCGCTGTACTCGTAAATCTTGCGCACCAGATCGGGCGGCGTAGTATCGGTCGCCCTGGCTTGCGCCGCGTCAAAGTGGATAATAGCCAGCTTCGGTGCGCCGGCATCGTCATCTACATTGACAGCTTCGACCGGGAAATATTCTGTCTGCAAAAATCCTTTTTTCCAAATCTGGCGGATGCGGGTTTCCAGTTCGGCCTTGGCCTTGCTTGTGCCGACCTGGAGCGTCTCGTCTGAGATTATTTTATTGATGGATGGCTCGGTCTTGAACAAGTAGCGGTGACCATCATATTCAAGGAACCAAGCCTCGTCCGCCAGTTTTTCCAGGGCGCGATTGATGATTGCTGGATCATCCTCTGGTTCGAGCACGGCGAGCAAAAGGTCAGCCGAGCCTACCCCCGAGGCTGTTCCCTGCGTCAGGCTGTGCAGGAAGATTGTCGTCGCCAATCTCTGGGTATAGGGCGGTTTGCCTGCCGACAGCAAGGATTGATCCAATTCCTCTGCATGTGCCGCCCGACCTCCTTCCGGCGTTACGACATCTGCTTCGATGACTTGCTTGAATTTTGGACGGTCAAGACGGGAAGTCAGATCTTCGGCAATTTTCTGATTAGCAAGGTCCAGATGATGAGGATGGATGAGCCATGTCCCCGCGGCGTTCTTTTCCCAGAGGGCACGTATGGTCCAAGCCAGCAATCGAAGAGCGCCGCGAGTCTGGTTGAAATTTGGGATGGTCGCTGTTTTCAAGCTGAGTGTGCTGAGCAGTTCCGGATGGAAGGGATAGGCCGTCTCCATCTCCTGCATGTATTCCGCCCGCAGGCAGCGCTGCGGCAAGTCGGTATTCTTCTCAACCATCTCAGCATAGTATTTGGCATAGGCTTCCAACGCCGGTTTTGCGCCCTTGCGGTCAATCGCTTTAAACAGGCGGTGTGTGACAATTGGATACACTTCATCATTGGTCGTCGGGGTCAGCACACGTTCCTGGCGCGCCGAGATCTGCAACGCCTCGGTCAACTTCTGACGCAAAGCCTCGGTCTCTGCAGCGAAAGCATCCGCACCACCAGCGAGGGTAAGGACGACCAGGCAGCGTTCCTTGCTGGCAGCAAATTCCAGCAGCGACATCAGAAACGCGATGGTCTGGTCAGCGAGTGTAGTTCTACCCGTCTCTAAAGAGACACCCATCGCGGCTCGCAAGTGTCGGGAAATCTCGTCCAGCATGATCAAGGCCGGATGGTCACCAATCAAGGTTTCAAACAGGCCTGTCCCTGGCGCAACCTTCTTGTGATCGCTCTCTTGAACAAGGGCGTAGCCTGCCCGTCCGCCGAGTTGGTAGGCCAATTCCCCCCATAATGTAAACGTGTTCAATTTATCTTCCGGGTGAGAGATGCCAATCGTCGGATCCAAATCCGAGCCAACAACGCCAGCAATATTGATAGCACCAGGTTTGACGACAGCCAGTTTCTTTCCCGTCATCTTTTTAACTGCGTCTTCCGCCGCCTTGCCGCTGGCGATGTGGTAGAGGGCAATCAGGTTATGTGTCTTGCCGCCGCCGAATGCCGTTTCCAGGCGGATGATGGCATTCTTGCCGGACGCATCTCCCACCAGCCGGCCAAGGGCATCTGTAATGAGCGTTTTCAGGCCGGAAGTGGGATATGTGTTCTCGAAGAACAGGTGCGGATCAGCATAGACAGCCTCACCGGTGCCATCCATAACATCCTTGAGCCGAGCCGCGAAGATGTCTTCGCTCAGGCTCCCCTGCAAGACTTCGTTGCGTGGTTGACAGAGATCAAAGATTGTTTTCATGGGCATCCCCGATTGCAAAGGTTTGTTAAACCAGTATACACTCAAATCATTTTCGAGGCAATTAGCTGTGAAAGAATTTGCTTTATATTCCGGAACATCTGTGCCAACTTTGGCCTGCCGCTCCTCTGCCCACAACTGAATACCCCCATCCGTCAGCCAGATTCGTTACATTCGTTCGCAGCATTCCCTGCCGGCCAATGTGGCGGTCACCAGCCCACGGTCACGCAAATATTTCAGGTGACGAGAGATAGTTGACTGTGGCAGACCAGGTTCCTGGGTCAACCCGGTGACGGTACGCGGACCATCTGCCAGAGCATATAGCAGAATCGGCCGCGTCGAAGAGGAACATTAAAATAAAACGGCGGGACAATCCCGCCGTTCATCTTTGGAATCGGCCACGTTTATAGACTATTTATTCTTCAAGATAATGCGAGCGTCCACCACTTTCAGGCCTTTACTCTCTCGTATACCAGAACCGGGTTGGCATCCGTCTCGGCGATTTCGTCAGCCAGGTCAGACACCATGATCCCGAAACGGTAGATCGCCTGTCCTGACCTGGTGGTATCCAAAAGCAGTATGTGGCACGATCACGAAAGCCTGTTTCGTCTCATTGGACAGCACTTTCGCTGGTATCCTTTCATGGAGCCAGGCGATGTGTACAAGCTTCTGTACCAGGGGGTGAGGGGGCCAGAGCATATCATTGGGAGCGAGGCTGCTTTCAGGGAAAGGTTGCTGGCGGAATTTGCCCCCCTGGAAGCCCGCCCGGGAGAGGGCCGGACGGTTCGCTCGTGCGTATCAACCTGCAGCCCTTCAAATTCCAACAGGCCGACCTGGATTGGCTCGCCGCAGCTTGTCTGGCGGCGGGCCAGCAGCAATGGGGGAAGCTCGAAGAGTTACAGCAAGCCTGGGAAACCTTTTTGGGCTTATGCCAGGAAGGTAGATGGCCCGAATTCGACTTCGCTGACGTATCGGGTTTTTCAGCCTGGCTGGAAGCTCAAGGATATCCAGCTGTTCATCATTCTCCGACCTACCGAAGTCGCTACCAGCCATCTTACCGGTTGATTTTGAAGATGGCTTTGGGTACGCTGCCGCCGAATTGCTTGACGCACAACCCCAGGCAATATATACTCACTGAGTGAGTATATTTCGAAGCCTTCCTTATGCCAGTACTTTATCCCCCGAATTCGCCATATCGGGTTTCCTGGCGCAGCGCCCGTCCCACGGATACGACCTGTACCAGCGATTAACCGCCGAGTTGGGCCAGGTCTGGCATATCAGCCTGAGCCAGGTGTATAACATTCTCAAGCGGTTGGAAGACCAATGGATGATTCTTGGCGAAATCGAAACACAAGAAAAATTACCGGCGCGCCGTCTGTTCCATCTGACCGAGGCCGGACAGCAGCGTTTCGAAACCTGGCTGCGCGCCCCGACCGGCTGTAGCGTGCGGGCGATTCGCGTGGAGTTCACCACACGCCTGTATTTTGCCCTGGCGCGTGAGCACAGCCTGGCGCGCAGTCTGATCGACGCGCAGGCAGATGCCATCCGCGCCGGCCTGGCTCAACTGGAAACCAGCCTGGACGAATTACCCACCGGGCAGCGCTTCAACCGCCTCGGCCTGGCGCTGCGCATTGGGCAGTTGACCTCAATCCTGGATTGGCTGGACGCCTGCCGGGGCGAGCTGGGGTTATCCGAATGAAAGGAAAATAATCCATGAAAAACCGCATCTTCTCTCCTGTTTTCTTTCTACTTGTTGCCAGCCTGCTTCTTACCTCATGCGGCCCGGCGGCAACCCCCGCCCCAACCACACCGCCCACTGCGGCCTCTCCCGAAACGCCCACGCTGGCTCCATCGCCCACCGCGCCCCAGGCAGTCACCGTCGCCGACGCCCTGGGGCGGCAGGTCACCCTGGCAGCTCCGCCGCAGCGCATCGTCATCACCGGCAAAGCCCTGATCATGATCGCCGACGCCGCCTACACCTTTCCCGAAGCGCCGGCGCGCATCGCCGCGTTGGGCAATGTCGGCCAGGGTAGCAGTAATTTCATCGCCCTGATTGACCCCAATTACGCCGACAAGGCAATCATCCAGCAGGACGCCGGCGCCGAACAAATCGCCGCGCTGCATCCTGACCTGGTCATTCTCAAGAGTTACCTGGCCGAAACGGTCGGCGCTCCCATCGAAGCCTTGGGGATTCCGGTCATTTATGTGGATTTCGAAACCCCCGAGCAGTACACCCGCGACCTGGAAATCCTGGGGCAGGTGTTTCAAAACGAAGCTCGCGCCCAGGAGGTGACCGTCTTTTACCAATCCAGGGCGGCGCAAATCCAGGCGGCCGTCGGTGACGTGGCTGTCAAACCCAGAGTGCTTATGCTGTACTACACCGACCGCGACGGTGCTGTAGCGTTCAACGTGCCCCCGCTGGCCTGGATGCAGACGCGCCTGGTGGAAATGGCCGGCGGCATCCCGGTTTGGGCAAACGCCAATCCCGGCAGAGGCTGGACACAAGTGACATTGGAACAAATTGCGGCCTGGGACGCGGATGACATCTTTATCATCTCTTACGTCGAGAATCCTTCGGATGTGGTGGAGAGGTTGGAAAATGATCCTCAATGGCAGGCCTTGCGCGCTGTGCAAGCCGGACGCCTGTACGCCTTCCCCGGCGATCTATACAGTTGGGACCAGCCCGATACGCGCTGGATCCTGGGCCTGACCTGGCTGGCTGCATGGCTCCACCCCGAGCGCTTCCCCCAGATGGATATCGTGATTGAGGCGCAGCAGTTCTATCAGGCGCTTTACGGCCTCGACCAGGCTTTCTTCGACCAGAATATTCGCCCCACCTTCAAGGGAGACCTGCCTTGAGTCAGAAGACAGTTGCCGCCGGATTACGACAAGCTGCGACACGGGATCACTTCCGCCAGCGTCTTTTGCTTGGATTGGGACTGGGGTTGCTGGTGGTGTTCCTGCTCTCCCTGCTACTCGGGCGTTATCCGGCTCCTGGGCTGATCACCTGGGAGCGGCTGACGGGCGACGAGCTGGCCCAACGCCTGGTGCTTAACCTGCGCCTGCCACGTTTGTTGACCGCTCTGCTCCTGGGGATGTCGCTCTCGGCGGCGGGGATGGTCTTTCAATTGCTGTTCAATAACCCGCTGGTCGAGCCGGGCTTCCTGGGCGTTTCGCAAGGAGCGGCTCTTGGGGCAGCGTTTTGTATCGTATTCCTGGGTGGCTCGGCTTGGGCAGTGCAGGGACTGGCGGCAATCTCTGCATTCGCCGGGCTGGGCTTTTCCTACTTACTGGCACGCCGCATCCGCTACGGAGGCTGGGTGCTGCGCCTGGTGTTGGCCGGGATCGCCGTCTCGGCGCTGTTTTCTGCGGGTCTGGGGCTTTTGAAATATCTGGCCGACCCGCTGCGCCAACTGCCGGAGATTACTTTCTGGCTGCTGGGCGGGCTGGCCAGTGTCACCTGGCAAAAAATCCTCACCACCCTTCCGGCTATCCTGGCCGGTTTGCTGGTCATGCTCCTGTACCGCTGGCGTCTAAACTTGTTGGGCTTGGCCGAGGAGGCCGCCTTTTCCCTGGGGGTTGCGCCTGGGCGCGAGCGGCTGCTCTTAATCGTCGCGGCGGTTCTGCCCACCGCAGCCATCATCTCGCTGGCAGGCATGGTCGGCTGGGTGGGACTGATTGTGCCTCACATCGCCCGCCGCCTGTTTGGCACCGACGCCCGCTTCGCACTTCCGGCCGCAATGTTACTCGGCGGAATATTTACCATCCTGTGTGACGACCTGGCGCGCACCCTGCTGGCCGGAGAAATCCCGCTGGGCATCCTCACCTCATTCCTGGGCGCGATGGTCTTTCTCGGACTGATGATCCTGCAGGGCGTGAGAGCGCAGCGATGAGTGAAAGACTGATGTCCTTTACAGAGATCACATTCGGCTACGACCGAAAAAAAACGCCCGTGCTGGCCGGTCTGGATGTGTCGCTGGTAGCCGGGCATACCACGGCTATTCTCGGGCCGAATGGGGCCGGCAAGACCACGCTGCTACATCTGGCCCTGGGCTGGTTGAGACCCTGGCAGGGCGATATCCGGTTGGCCGGGAAACCCATCAGCGCGTACCCGCGGCAGGAGTTGGGCCGCTGGATGGCGCTCGTCCCGCAGGGTGAACATATCCCCTTTGAGTATTCGGCGCTGGAATATGTCTTGCTTGGCCGGTCTCCGCACCTGCCGCCGCTGGCGGCGCCGGCTGAAAAGGACTATGCTGCCGCCTTCGAAGCGCTCGAAAAGGCGGGGATCGCTGAACTTTATGACCATTCCATCCTGACATTGAGCGGCGGCGAGCGCCAGTTGGTGCTGGTGGCGCGGGCGCTGGCGCAACAGCCCAGACTGCTACTTCTGGATGAACCAACCGCCCATCTCGACCTGCGCAACAAATCCCGCCTGATCGGGGTCATCCGGGACCTGAAAGCGCAGGGGGTGACCATCCTGATGACCAGCCACGAGCCTGAGGTCGTCCTGGCAGTCGCCGACGATGTTCTGCTGATCGAGCAGGGCCGGGTGCTGGCTTTTGGTCCGCTGGAACAGACGTTGACCGCCGAGAACCTGAGCCGGATTTACGGCCTCCCGGTGGGCCTCGTCTCCCTGGAGGGGAGAAAACAGGTGGTGTGGGTATGAGCGCCTCCCAAAAGCCGCCCATCTGGATGGTCAGCGGGCCGCGCGGAGCGGGCAAGAGCACTTTCTGCCGCGAGATAGCTCAGTCTGCCCGCAATGCCGGCTGGGACGTGGCGGGTCTGCTCTCCCCTGCGCAATTTGAAGCGGGCACGAAAACCGGCATCCTGTCCGAGGATTTGCGCACAGGCGTCAGTCACCCGCTGGTGAGCACGGTCTGCCAAAGCCAGGATGATCTGGCGTTCGGCAACTGGTATTTCAACCGGCGAATCCTGGAATGGGGCAATCAGGTTTTAAAAACCAGTCTGCCCTGCGACCTGCTGATCGTGGACGAGCTGGGACCGCTGGAGCTGACTCACCAGATAGGCTGGCAGGCTGCGCTGGATATTCTCCACCGCGCAGGATACCGGTTGGCGCTGGTCGTCATCCGTCCGGAGTTACAAGCCACTGCCCAGAGCGTGTTCGTTTTTTCCAAAATTGTCATAATTGACCAAACCCATCCGACTGCCCATTGGGTGCACAAGTATTGGCCCAAAATAAAAATGGAGATCAACGAGGGCATATGAAAATCCTATGTTCCGTATGCTTTTTTATCAGTTGGCTGTGGCCAATCACCGCGGCTTCCGCTGCCACGCCAATGCCACCTCCTGGAGCGGTGGTGCACGCTATCCTGTTCCACTCCCCTACCTGCGGGCATTGTCATTATGTAATTGAAGAAGTATTGCCCTCGCTTTTCGAGCAGTACGGTAGACAGCTCCAGATGATCGCGGTGGATATCACCCAACCAGATGGGCAGGCACTGTTCATTGCCACCTTGCAAAAATTCAATCTTGATCGCGCTGGAGTTCCATTTTTAGTAGTTGGAGACACCTATCTCATAGGCGATATGGATATTCCAGGGAGATTTCCGAATCTGATCAAGCAGTACCTGGCCCAGGGAGGTGTGGATTGGCCGGACATCCCCGGGCTGGTGGTTGCATTGCCGACAGCACAAAACACTCCGCAACCAGCTCCTACGCCTGAACCAAGCGTGCACGCTGTTTTATTCTATCGAAGCTCTTGTGGGCATTGCCAGCAACTCATTGAAGAGATGATACCACCACTTTTTCAGGAATATGGCAGTCAACTTCAGATTTTCGGCATCGATGTGTCGTTTCCAGAAGGAGACGTGCTTTACGATGCAGCAATTGCTCATTTCAATATCAATATTGCGCACATCGGCGTTCCCACATTGGTTGTTGGTGATCATGTTTTGGTTGGTTTGGAAATTCAACGGGAATTTCCAGCCATTATCGAACAATTATTAGCCCAGGGAGGAATAGGTTGGCCTGAAATCCCCGGTCTGCTGGATGCGTTGGCATCTGCCCAAGCTACCGCTACTCCCCTTCCGGCATATAGTACACCTGCAAACAATTCGGTGGGTTCCACAGACTCTCCCGAACCTGGTTCTTATACTGCTACGCCCGGGCTGCTCCTGGCCGGAGAACATTCCAGCGGACCGCTGAGTAACTTCGCTCTCGACCCCCTGGGCAGTTCCCTGGCAGTCATCATTCTATTGGGGATGATGGCATCTCTTGTCTGGGGCATCGTCTATTTATGCCGGTCCACTGGCGCTGTCCTCATTGTTCCAAATTGGTTAATCCCCGCTTTGTGCATGGTGGGCCTGGGCGTGGCCGGCTACCTCGCCTACGTGGAGACTGCGCAAGTGGAGGCCATCTGCGGCCCGGTGGGAGATTGCAACACCGTCCAGCAGAGTGAATACGCGCGACTTTTTGGAATCCTGCCCATCGGCGTGCTGGGGATGGCTGGCCATATCATGATCATCACGGCCTGGCTAATCAGCCGGCGCACAAAAGGTAGAACGGCCGATTACGCCGCGCTGGCCATGCTGTCCATGACTGCATTTGGCACACTCTTTTCGATCTATCTGACATTCCTTGAGCCGTTCGTCATTGGGGCATCTTGCCTCTGGTGTCTGACGTCCGCTGTTCTTATGACTGCCCTGTTTTATCTGAATATCGCACCGGGAAAATTGGCATATACTCACCTTTTCAAAAAGCCGGGCGATCCAGCAATCCCCGGTTAGCCGCCTATCTCATCAGCAGGCGGTATATGACTACCTTCCTTTGTTGATGGGCAACTTTGCTAATTGCCAGGCAATCATACCGTTTTTCATTCTGCTGGCAATATATCCCGCGTTCATCAACTTGCGCACTGCCAGGACACTGCGATGCCCCGATGCACAAATACATACGATTTCGCGGCCTTGGGGCACCTCATTCATACGGCTGCTCAGTTCACCTAACGGAATTAATTTTGCACCGGGGATATGGCCAAAGCGGAACTCCTCTGGCTGGCGCACATCCAGCAGAAATGGCCGTTTTTCCTCCTTTAGCTTCTCCTGCAATTCCAGCGCGTTGAGGGTCGGCACCGATTCACCCAGAAGTCGGGTAAGAAAGTCCATTGGTTTATCTCCATGATGGGTTGGAAGCATAAAACCTCAAAGGATATAAACTACACCACTTTGGTGGTGATATCAAACCGGGGCGGTTTTTCGAAGTGTTTCTTCACCGCACACAGTTCCGCCGAGCGGATCAGCGAATCACGATATTTTTCAGGGAACTCCGCTGGAACCTGGATCTCCAAGCCAATCATCTCAACCATACCGGTGGAAGAGCTGTGGTTTATTCGCTCGACAATACGGATGCCTTCAGTCGGGAGGTTGCGCTGCTTGCAAAAGCCCAGAACATAGATACCGGCGCAGGTCCCGATTGACGAGAGGAAAATTTCGAAGGGACTGGGGGCGCTGGCAGCCGGCGGCTGGTCAGTCGCCACAGTAAAGGAACCAAAATGGGCGTCCACGCGGGAACCGCCAGGGAAGTCGATAATCATTTCCATGATATTTGTCTCCACAAAAAATTGATTCTTTCTCTAAACACACGTTTATTTGATGATTGTATCTTAATAAAGTGGCATAACTCGACGACGTCTTTGGACAAGCTCACACCTGACATCCAGGGGGACATGTGATTAAGGCTGCAACTTTCCCCGAGGGATCGCATCATAATCCATGCTGATAGATAAACCCACTTCGCCTGATATACATAATAGCGAGCCAAGATTCGAGGCAGGCGCTGGTTCCTACGGAGGAACATTAAAACAAAACGGCGGGACAATCCCGCCGTTCATCTTTGGAGTCGGCCACGTTTAAAGACTATTTATTCTTCAAGATAATGCGAGCGTCCACCACTTTCAGGCCTTTGCCTCGCTCGTATACCAGAACCGGGTTGGCATCCGTCTCGGCGATTTCATCAGCCAGATCAGAAACCATGATCCCGAAACGGTAGAGCACATCCGTCAGCGCAGCACTGTCACGCGGCGCTTCGCCACGCACACCTGCCAGCACCGGTGCGCCGCGGATTTCGGTCAACATGCGCTCAATCTGCTGCTTGTTCACCGGTGCAACGCGGAAAGTTACATCCTTGAGCACTTCGACGAAGATTCCACCCAGACCGAACATCACGGTTGGGCCAAAGGTCGGATCGTTCACCGACCCGACAATGACCTCGGTACCCCAGGGAGCCATCTCCTGGACAGCGATGCCGTGGATATTGGCATCGGCTTTGTACTTCTTGCAATTCACCAGGATGGTTTGGTAAGCCTCCCGGGCCGCGGCATCATCTTCAATGTTGACTTTCACTCCCCCGGCATCGGACTTGTGGATAATATCCGGTGAGACAACCTTCATCACCACCGGGAAACCAACCTTCTTCGCCAGCTTAACAGCCTCGTCTTCTGACTTCGCCAACTGGGTCTTGGCGATCGGTAGACCATAGGCCTCGAAGATTTGTTTGGCCTCGATTTCAGTCAAGGCCAGGCGGTCATCCGCGCGCGCCCCGGCAATGACAGTGCGGGCTTTCTTGGCACGCGCTGGGTCCGACTCGACCGTCGTCTTATCCAGCATGTTGCGGATGGCGTTGTACTCGCTCAAGGCAGCCATCGCATTCATCGCCTGATCCGGGGGACCGTAAGCCGGAATACCGTTCTCCACCAACCATTGCATGGCTTTGTCACAACGCGTTCCTCCGACCATGGAGACGGCCACCGGACGGTCTTTGACGCCGCCGGCATCGTCAATGGCTTTCTTGATGGCTTGAGCAATTTCCAGCGGATTGGTTATAGCGGTTTCACAATAAAGCGCCACCAGACCATCGGTCCAGGGATGAGTGTAAGCAAACTTGACTGATTCGTAATACCAATCGTAGCCAGCCATACCGGTCAGGTCCACCGGATTCTTGGCCGAACCGTAATCCGGCATATGTTTCTTGAGTTCGGCTTGTACGTCCTCGGGCGCAAAACGCAGCGGGACGCCGAAACGCTCCGCTGCGTCGGTCGCCAAAACGCCTACACCGCCACCGTTGGTAATGAGCAGCAGGTTATTACCCTTCAACGGGGGCTGGAGCGAAAGCGCCAAGGTACGGTCGAACAGGTTGTTGAGATCCGAGGCTTGCACCACACCTGCCTGCTGGAACGCCGCTCCATAGACTTTTGTTGCGCCGGCCAGTGAGCCGGTGTGCGAAGCGGCGGCCACCGCCCCGTGCACTGAGACACCCGCCTTGAGGGCAATGATGGGCTTCCTGGTTTTGCGTGCGGCTTCGATGAACTTCCGGCCGTCCTTGAGGCCCTCGATGTAAAGGCAAATGCAGGAGGTATTCTCATCCTCATCCAACCACTCGATCAGGTCGGCGAAGTCCACGTCGGCCATGTTGCCGATGGAAATCATCTTGTCGAAGCCCACCTTACGGGTATAGGTGATGGCGTCCATCGCAATCAACAACGCACCAGACTGGGTGATCAGGGTAGCCTTGCCGTTGAACGGCAGGAACGGAGCGAACGAGGCATTCAGCATGTCCGAATTCGAGAGTGTCCCGACGATATTCGGGCCAAGCACACACATCTTATAACGGCGAGCAATGCCGACCAGTTCGTCTTCCAGATCGCGGCGTCCCACCTCGCTAAAGCCGGAAGTGATGACGCTCAGAGCCTTGATACCTTTCTGGCCGCATTCCTCGGACACCTGCACCACAAATTTTACCGGCACAGTAATGATCGCCAGGTCAACACTTTCCGGCAAGGCCGCCACAGAAGAGATCACCGGCAGACTCAAGATTTCGGTCGCCGTCGGATTGATCGGGTAAATCTTGCCTTTGTAACCACCTTTGATCAGGTTTTCAAGCACGGTGTAACCAATTTTCCCCGGCTGAGATGACGCCCCCACTACGGCGACCGACTTAGGTCGCATTAGCTTGTTAATGGCTTCTTTGTTCACATTCACACTCCTGACAACAAGTTTCATTGCGAATCATGCTACATAAGTTCCGCTTTTCACAAACCAATTGGCTATTATATCTATAATGGAAATTTTCGCTAGGCACAATCTGCCAATTCTTCTATGACAAAGCTCCCGTTTTCGTATCTTTGCACGGTAACATATCGTGTCCTTGCATCATGAAAAGCCCATCCCAAAAAACTCCCCGGCACTTTTCAGATGCCGGGGAATCACGTCTCTTAGAATTTCTATCAGAACCGATACTCTTGGAAGTACCGCCCGCCGCCGAGAACAGCAACGAGAGCAGGTTTTGATAAGAACTCTATATCTTTGGTCCTGCTGCAACCACTTCTTGTGGGGTATCTTCAAATTTCGTCATATTGCTAACAAATCGTGATGCCAATTGCTTGTACTTCTTCCAATAATCGTCTTCCTTCTGCCATGAACGGGCCGGATAGAGGACATCTTCAGGCACATCTGGACAGGTCTGGGGTACCTGAAAACCAAATACCGGGTCAGTATAGTACTCCACATTATCCAATGCGCCGTTCAAGGCCGCGTTCAACAAGTTGCGGGTGTGCTTGATGCTGATGCGCCTGCCCACGCCATATGGACCTCCCACCCAGCCGGTATTGACCAGCCAGCATTTGACATTGTATCGTTCAATCTTCTTCCGCAATAACTGGGCATAGAAAGCCGGGCGATGTACCATGAACGGCCCGCCAAAGCAGGCGCTGAAAGTGATCTCCGGCTCATCGCGCAGACCGATTTCCGTCCCGGCAACTTTTGATGTATAGCCAGAGATAAAATGATACATGGCCTGCTCGATATTTAACTGAGCGATGGGGGGCATTACACCGGAAGCATCGCAGGTCAAGAAGATGATGTTCTTGGGATGGCCGCCTCGTTTTTCGGAAATAGCGTTCTCGATGTAGTCCAATGGGTAAGAAGCACGCGTGTTCTCCGTCAAGGTGACATCGTTGAGGTCAATGGCACGTGACACCGGATCCCAGATGACATTTTCGAGGATCGTCCCAAAGCGGCTCGTGCAAGCGTAGATCTGCGGCTCGGCAGCCGGCGAGAGGGCGATGACCTTGGCATAGCAACCATCTTCGAAGTTGAATATACCATTGTCACTCCAGCCATGCTCATCGTCACCGATCAGGCCGCGATTGGGGTCAGCGGAAAGGGTCGTCTTGCCCGTTCCGGAGAGACCGAAGAACAAAGCCGCGTCCCCTCCCTTACCGACGTTTGCCGAGCAGTGCATGGTCATCACTTCATTCAAAGGTAATAAATAGTTCAACAATGTGAAAATAGTCTTTTTGATCTCGCCGCCGTAAGCCGTGTTGCCGATGATACACATTTTCTTGGCAAAGTTTAGCACGATAAAGGTCTCGGAGGGCGTCTGATCAATTTGCGGCGAGGCCTTGAATCCCGGCGTGCAAATGATGGTGAACTCCGGTACGTGCCGACGATACTCTTCTACCGTCTGCGGCTTGATGAACATGTTGCGGACAAACAGGCTGTGCCAGGCATACTCGGTAATGATCCGGATGGGCAAACGGTATTCGGGGTCGGCGCCGCCATAGCAATCCTGGACGAAGACATCCCGTCCTTGAAGGTATCCCTGCATACGGGCAAACAAGGCATCAAATTTTTCCGAATCGAAAGGCCGGTTATACTGTCCCCACCAGATGTCTTCTTCGCTGGTCGCTTCACGGACAACGAACTTATCACTGGCCGCCCTGGCGGTATGCTTGCCGGTATTGACGATGAGGGGCCCCAAACGGGAAATACTCGCTTCACCGCGAAAGATGCTCTCCTCATACAAGGCTTCCACCGGCAGATTCCAATACACTTTGCGTAAGTTGGTAAGGCCCAGATTCTCCAGGCCATATTCACCACGGACAGACGCGGCCTGCCCTTCGGTGGGTGTTTTGATGTTATAGATGTTGCTCATGACCGTCTCCTTTGGCTCTTAGATCCAATCTCTCACTAATTTTCGGTCGCCGATATAAATTTCAGACGGGGCATTCGGGTCAAGCGCCCACCTCATCCGTTCGATGCCCTCGGTCAAATCTTTGACCGTTCCAGAGTAGCTCAAGCGCAGATGGCCTTCCATGCCAAACTCCTTGCCTGGTACGGTAACGACCAAAGCCTTCTTGAGTAAGAACTTCGATAGCTCCACCGAATTCTTAACTACTCCATTACCGCAATATGCGCGGAAATCAGGCATGGCGTAGAAAGTACCTTGCGGCTTGAAACAGCGCACACCGGTGAAGGTGCGTAATTCCTGCATCAGTACGTCACGGTTATTCTGCATGGTCAAACGTAAAGCTTCGACGTTGGACTGGATACCGGTCAACGCGCCCTCGGCGGCTGCCTGCATTACCGGGGAAACGCAGGTGGTCGTCTGGGATTGGATATTGATCATCACCTCGACCAACTTCTTATGTGCCACTACCCAACCAATGCGGAAACCGGTCATGCCATACAACTTTGCCACCCCATTGACGACAATCACCTTCGTATTTTCCACATCCTTGCTTGTGAATTTATAGGCCGGGGTTGCCACTTTTCCATCAAAAACCAGCTTATGATAGATGTCATCGCAGATCATATAAATGCCCTTGCTTTCGCAGAGGTCAACGATCTTGGCGATCAGCTCCTCGGGGTAGACCACTCCAGAAGGATTATTCGGGCTGTTGACGATGATTGCTTTGGTATATGATCCAACAGCGCGTTCGACCTCTTCGAAAGTCGGGACAAATGTACCGTCTTCCGGGGTGACGATAACCGGTGTTCCCCCGATCATGCGCACCATCTCCGGGTAACTGACCCAATACGGAGCCAGGACGATCACCTCGTCCTGCGGATTTAAGATCGCGAATAAGACATTCCACAGAGACTGTTTGGCTCCATCGGACACGATCACGTTCTGTGGCGCAACGAGGCGATCATAGTTATCTTCCGTGTAACGGATGATGGCCTTCTTGAGAGACGGATTGCCATCAGTGGGCGCATATTTAACGTCCCCGCTGTTCAGCTTGGCAGCCGAACTCAAGATCGCCGCAATAGGCGTCTTATTCTTTGGCTCGCCAATGCCGAGATGGATTACCGGCTCTCCTTTCTCACGTAAAAGCCGGGCTTCCTCGTTCAAGGCGATGGTCGGCGAGACCGGGATAGACATGGCGACCTGACTAAGACTCATGGGTACCTCCTCCTTCACATTTGGCGTGGGCGATATTTTACTGCTTCTTGCATAAATATCTGAATTTGTTTCTATCGATTCGCTCTCAGATTACGGGATTTTGGTTCAAATATTTACGCAGTACCCTGTAACGGAAAATGTTTTTCAGAACAAGCAATCTGGCTATTTATTTCAGCACTCGGACGAAGGGTATGGCCTCCTTTCCGTTTTTGAAACCGACGGGCTGTTCCGTCTCAGCCCGTCGGTTTATTGTGCTACTTCTTCTTTTTTTCTTTCTTTACCTCAATGACCTCTCGGCCTTTGTAGAAGCCACAACTCGGACAGACGATGTGCGGAAGAATCATGGTACCGCAATTGGTGCAAGCCACCAGATTAGCAGCTTCCAGCGCGTCGTGAGCACGCCGACGATCGCGGCGGCCCTTCGAGAGTTTACGCTTTGGTTGAGGGGGCATATCTTACTCCTTCGAGGGTACGTGACGAATTAACGTCACCTAATAATTTTTGCTTTAAGTTGGCTGATTATAGCATGAAGTCCGAGAGCGTCAAGTCTTACGCATTGCCTCAAGATAAATCTTACTATTGAAAGTAACGTTGCCTCAAAAAGGATGTTACCTTATGGCAGAAGTTATTGCACTGCCGGAGGAGAACATGATGAGTCAACGAAGCAAGCGAGAGTT
>Ga0315284_10000277_pt1 | contig 70364 bp, 105 predicted proteins | sample YL17G09_16_MG_FD_203696 | JGI IMG/M metagenome (GOLD analysis project Ga0315284, IMG submission 203696) | Sediment microbial communities from Yellowstone Lake, YNP, Wyoming, USA - YL17G09_16 | ecosystem: Environmental > Aquatic > Freshwater > Lake > Sediment | place: USA: Wyoming | collected...
CCGGTAGCACTTCTCGACCTCGTTGTAATGGAACCTCACGCACTGGACGTCACCTTCGAGCAGGTCCTCGGACAGACTGTTGGTCTTGATGTACTCGGCCATCCGCTCGTTGATCCACTCCTGGAACCAGCTGACGTAGTTGCTGCATCGAACCTTCTCGGCGGCTGCGCTCTCTTCGTAGAACTTGGTCCGTGCGGCTTGCTCTTCGGCGGTGAGGGGGCGGTTCTGTGCCAATGCGAGCAGTGCGACGTCGATGGTGCGGGCCAGCTCCGAGACCTCTGCTCGTTGCTCGTGCCAGATGGGACGGCCGCTCAGCAGTGCCTGGGTGATGCCCAGGCTCTTCAGATCGGGGTTCTCCATCAGGAGCTTGAGCTCGGCCCAGGCCTTGACGACGGTGTTGATCGAGTTCTCGTAGCTGTTGGGGTTCTCTTCGTTGTTCATTTGGTTTTCCTCTTGGGTTGCTGCTTGATGATCTTACCGGTACCAGCGATCCAGTCTTCCAGGTCCTGCATGGTGGCCCAGCAGGCTTCGTAGCGGTCTTGCAGTTTCATCAGTTCACTTCTCCACGTTCCTTAGCCATGTGACTGTTCGCCACGGCAAGACTTGCCTGGATCTTCTTGACGACGTCCCCCATGGCCAGAGGAAAATCCTCATGCCACTTCTTGCTGCTCTCCATTACGGCTAGCACCATCTTGAGTTCAGAATACGTGAGCACTAGTAAACTGTCTGGTTCTTTAGGCATGGTATCTCCCACTCTCTTATTCCAGAGATACCCGCAAATTACCTAGGTACACTGGCATAACAGCCATGAGGTACTCTTGCCTCTATTGTTGGAGATGATCTTGAAAAAGAGCGATGTCAAGCAGAGGTTCATTAAGCAACTGGCGGAAGAGCGCGCAAAGCGAACTCCGGCGGAGCAACTGAAGAAGCTCGACAGTCTGTTGGGAGAAGGCCAAGGGGCCAAGAAGGAGAGGGCTAGGCTTAAAGCCCTGATGGCCAAGTGAAAGAAGCCAACGCTTCTGCCAGATTAGCTATAGCCACACGGGGCTTACTACAGCTACTGGATGGCAAACGTGCTAGCAGAAGAAACATATTCTTGTACCACCCGTCACTGGGAGTTGCTGGGGAGCAGGAGGTAACCAAGAAAGACTGGCAAACGCTTTACCTGAGTAACGCAATAGCACAGGGGTACATCAAGGAGGTTATCGTCAAGGGCCAAAAGTTCTACGAGATGGCCGACGAAAAGTTGCTAACACGGCTAGGCGACAACTTCATGAATGGGGATGGCTCTATAGCTTCTGCGCTACTGTGGCCTACAGCACAAGTAACGACACAAGCAGCAATGGAGTTGCCAGAAAACCATGAGGTGCTCGCTACCGCTATTCAGTCGGAAATCCCACCGCATCTTTTGAACATACTGTCGGCGGTAGCAGAAAAGCTGAGAAGACTAGGCGTTATTGCAGAAGATCTGGTTGCTGGAGTCATAGTTGTAGAAGAGGCACAGGCAACCAACCAGAAAGCCATAACCGAGACACTTCATACAACTAACACCAAGTTGTCAGGAGTCAGCAAACGGTTAGATTACCTGGAAAAGAGCATGTTGGTCATGCTACGGGTGACTGAGTCTAACCAGGCCCTACTCAAGAGCAGTGTTTCTACTCTGGGTGTGTTGCCCGAACTAGCAAAGTCCTTCTCGGATGCTATCCGTCCAGTGACTACCCTCAGAACCGAATTGGCGGAGTTCACACAAAGGGTAAATGTGCTAGTTAGTGCCGAGGAGAATAAAGGAGCTGACAAGATGCGTGAGCTGGTTCACGCGTTGTCCAACCATGAAGCAGACGTAAAAGTCATAAGAGAGCTGGCCATGGAGCTACTCTCAGAAAAAGCTGAGGAGGCAGAAGTAGCCGATGAGTCAGACAGCGGAACAACTAAGAGAACTGGTAGCTAACTACAATGACTGTGTTACGACAGCCACCAACAAAGAGAGAGCTCAGATGGAAGATGCCATTTGGGTATACCACCGTAACATGGTGGGTGGTGGTGGCCGGATAACCGGCGCTAAACGAGAGTGGCTAGACTCAATACTGGGTGGTGGGCTTGGGCAGTACGAGTATAGAGGCTCTTTGCACAATGCCGGTAGTGACGTAGATGTTATCTGGGCTGCCGTTGAGGCAGGTACTGTAAGTCTTAGTGCTGGAGCTAGAGTACTAAGAGATGCCAGAAGACTAGTAAGGAAGAAAGAGACAACCTTACGAGAGGCGGTCGTACAAGAGCTTAAGAACGCCCCTTCTGCCAGTAAGCCCGTTGAGCAGGTAGCGGTTAAAGAACCTAGCTCCAGCGAAAAGACAGCTGCGCAACAACACGCTATGAAATTCAACTTAGCGGTGCGTAACTTGGCGGCAGAGCACGTCAAAGCGGCCCTAGGGGATGTAGATGTCTTTGTACGTGACACTCTACTGAGCGACTTCTTTACCCAGCTGGACAGCGTACTACAAGACTTTGCTGCCAACATCAGGTCACACAAAAGGCAGCAAAAAGGTATAGCGCTTAGCACCATAGGACAAACCCGCTTTAAGCAGGCGTGTGAGGTGCTGTGTATTGAGTGCAAGTTCGGGAAGCGCTTAGACATGCGGAAAGCCCGGAAGAACTATTCCAGGCTAGTGAAGGACCTACACCCAGACCTGGGTGGTGGTAACGAAACGGAACAATACCAAGCGGTCGTAAATGCCTGGAGAATTCTCCAAGACTATGAACGCCAAACAGGAAAGAAGGTTTGATATGGCTGCAAAGAAAGCTGTGAAAGACCTGACCGAGTTCAAAGTCGCTGTGAGCGATTCTGTCATGGTCAGACTGGTCAAGTACATGATGTGGCTCTTGGAGACCGCTCCAGGACGACCTGTCCCAATGACACAGGTGGCCAAGGTGGTCTTCATGCTCTCCCGTGCTGGGAGCGAAAAGGACGTCAAGAAGCTCCGGGGCGCCATCTCTGGGGCACGGAAGAAAATGATCTTGGACCACAACACTGGTATCCTCGTGATACCTGGTATGGGTCTTAGGCCCACAACCGGCTCCGAGGATGCGGCGAAGTATCAGTACGAGAAGGACGCCAAACGCGTCGTCTCTGCTGTCACCACCATGGACCGAACCAGGTCCATCATCAAGACGTCAGACATCAAGGATGCGGTACTGAGAAGTCGGGTCACCGAGCTCTCCAAGGCCGTCAAAGTCCTGACCTCTCAGGACATCCTCGACAAGCTGCGGCTGCCACCCTCTACGGAGTAGCAACCGGAGATAAGCGCCCCCTACAGGGCGCTTACCTTTAGCTCAAAGCTGGTATAAGAGTGACGTGACACCGCTATACTCTAGAAATCTGTACTCCTATATAGATGCTCAACACCAGCTGCTGGCTAGTAAGGTATTGAGGCAGACTACAGGATGGGTACAACTTCCTGCTGACGCGTCATTTAAGTCAAGAACTAGAAGTAGCCCACAGGCTATCTGGGCAACAGATTGTGTATTCGTACAGGCCCCAGCAGTACGGTACAGACTACGTCTGAGTATCTTTCTGCCAGTATGGGCGCTCACCTGTAAAAAGAGGGACGTACTGAAACTAAACTGCTCGAAAGACGAAAGAATACAGCATACGACAGAGTGCATCTTCCTTGAGAGCTACAAAGAATTTCATGGAGCTAGCCAACTACTGCTCGCCTCTATCAGAGAAGGTAAAGAGTATGGTTATGACCTACCGATTTGGTCCTTCATGGACGCCCATGAAAAGAACGCAATAGTACCACAGGTCCCGGTATAACAGTCGAGAGAACTACCATGCCTATAAAGCTGAAGATGCACCAGTTCCCTGGTGATATCCCTAGGTCAGATAAAATCAATCTCCTAGAAGATAACCCCATGCATGTCTCACTCAACCGCTTCATGACGGTACAGCAGCACAAAGCAGGCGGTAAAGCCTTCAAGAAGATGATTCGAATGAAGGAGCGAGCTGTCTTGAAGGAGCGCACCAGAAAGGACATCAAGGACCATGTCTAATAATTACGCCAAACACCCACTGGCAGAGAACGTACTAGCCAGTGCTGTGACCTTCTACAATGACTACGAACGTGAAGAGCTAGTAACCGCGCCTATGAGCCACATGAAGCTCTGGGACGCTGTTAACCGTATGGTGTGTGACCACCAGCCAGCTACCACCTGGACCAGTCCAGTGTCAGTCTGTAGCCACAAATTCGTAGACTCAAACCACTGCCTCAAATGTGGTTGGAGCCCCAGTGGGCGCTAAGTTCAGTGAGTTCGGTGCTGATGTTGGAGAAGCCATAGTCGTCAGGGAGACTCCATTGGCTCTCCTGGTCAAACTCGTGGACCACAACAACCGTGAGGCATGGGTACCCAAGTCAGCTATACATGATGACAGTGAGGTATACGAAGATGGCACAGAAGGCATCCTCATCCTAGAACCATGGTTAGCTAAGAAGCTAGAACTCGTATGAAACTCTGGAAATTACCACATGTGCCTGTGCCCCCACCAAAGAAGTTGTTAGATAGAAACATAGAGGACATGCTCACGTTCCTCTCGGTGTTCGCTCCTAACTTACACCACGTGCTAATTGGCGGGCAGCATGCAGATAAATGCAGGCAAGACGCCTATGAAGAACTACAGATACTGCTAAACAGGAGAGAAATCAAATGACCAACAAAGACCCACTGATTGATTCCGAGACTGGTGACAAAGAGAAGGACGACGGCGATACATCACTGATGATTGCCACCTTGACCCAAGATGCCATCGAGGGCTGGTCTGACGTTCGTCGTCAGGAGTTCTGCAAGATGTTCGATGCTCGGTCCAGAGCGGCTCGATACATCCTCATAAAGACAGCTGAGAAGCTTTTAGAGGTAGGGCAGAGTCGTCACATCGTTGGGCGTAACGTTAGTACTGACGCCGCCGGTCATCAGGGTGTCAGAGCCCTCTACGACCGTCCCAACAGCTATGAAAGCATCATAGGTGGCCGTAGCACAGCCACGCTGGATAAGCTTGCTGAGGAGCGTGCGGAGAATATCCTGCGTGAGCTACCTGCGGTCAGGAAGGCCCTCTCCATTCTCCAGCCTGACGTGGCCAAGATGATGGACCAGCTGGATGCCTACAAGGTCAAGGGTGAGGCTCTGCTGGTGGCTCTCGCCGAGATCTCCGAGAGTATATCTCTGGCAGACGTTCCGCAGAGCATGACCATCGGTGAGTTCCGCAAGTTCGTCCATGACCGTGAGGACAAGCGTCGTGCCATAGCACGCAAGCTGAACGACATTGGTGGAGCGGCCCAGTCCCTAGATGACACCATCAACAAGAAGATGTTCAAGGGCATCCCTGGTCTCAGTGAGGCAGTGGTCAAGGTGGTAAACACTCACATAGAGCGTGCGGCCAACTTCGACATTATGGGACGTCGTGTCTCTGAGAAGGTGATGTTCGGAGATAGCGTGGCAGCCACAGACCTTCTGAAGCACTTCGAGCAGGACGAGGTGAAGATCTCGGACTCCGTCAAGAACGAGCTCAAGGCTGCAGTCGAGAAGCTACTAGGGCCTGGTGCCAAGAAACCCCTCAAGAAGAAAACGGCTAAGAAGTGAGACCGCACAACGTCCTCATCTTCTATAAGGGAGAGTTGGTGTACACCTCACCAAACGATGTCAGCTGCAACAGCTTTATCAATCGTATAAACCGTAAAGCTGACGGAGAGCCTATCTACAGTATTGAGTACTCTAGACCGGAGGTCTACATTGATTCGTACCAGGACAAGTACTCTGTGGACTCCAAGGGAAGATTCAGAATAGCTTCAGCCAGATTCCAAGAACGTATGCAGCTCGACAAAGAGGACAATGTGGTTGGTAAGACGGAATATGCCAACACCAAGAACAACGAGTGGTTGAACAAAATCAACAAAGGTTCTTACTACTCACTCGACTAATGACAAAAGCAAAACCGCACTGTGAAGTCTGTGGGTTTGACGAGCTACACGCAGATTATGCCGAATGCATGCTGCGGCTCATGAAGTACGTACTGCCAGACCTACAGGCTACGGACAAGTTCAAGCGTGTCGTGCTGGCCGGCTACCACGCCATGAAGCAAGAGCTGGGAGAGCCAATCAAGGAGAAGAAGGTTGGCAAGAAGAAAAAGAAGTCCAGCGCAGGGGTATGGGGGCTACAGATAACCTACGATCTAGATAGTTCCTACTACAGCGTAGACCAGAAGATAGAGAAGCTGCTGCGCAAGGAAGCTGTAAGCTCAGGAGCTGGCTTTGGGAAGAGGGACTTGTTGTACACCTACTCTTCCAAGGAGAGAGCTGTAGAGGCTCGTAAGATACTGAAGTCCAAGTTCAGAGACCTCATGACCTGTGAGATAACGCCACAGTCATGAGCCAAGTCAAGTGGAATACCAAGTGGACAAATCCTACGGGTAAAGAGTACAGGGTTGAAGTCATGGGCGGGTGGGATAACCCCTTGCAGGGCTACTTCCTCACCATCTTCAATCTCGATGCAGATGGTGACGATGACGGTGAGGAAGATGTTCTCTGGGACAGCATGTCAAAAGATGGCTACCCGTTCAAGAGCACAGCACCTCTTGAGACGGCTCTGAGTGAGTTAGGGATAGATGCCCCCATGGACTCAAAGGGGATAGACTTCTGGGAGATAGTGAGCTTCCAAGAGGGGAACGTCCTCTACAACTATCACAATGGTGAGTGGAGGAAGTCCACCTTCTGAGACCAGAGAACGTGGGTACAACCACGTTCTCTTTAGCTAGCTAATGCTAGCTTGCACTTACTTAGCAGCCTCTTCGCCTTGGGGGCGAAGGCTGCGGCAGTAAGTGCTCCATCCATATCCTCCTCATTGAATAGCTCACAAGGTATCTCCTTGCTGTTAGCCATTCTGATGAGACGTAGAAGCTCTTCATAGGGTGCTTCTAGAATGGCGATGTTATTAGAGGTCTCATACCATTCACGCTCTACCCTAGGGTGGGTGTTCTGAAATGCGCGCATAGCATGGCAAGCCTGTGCGCACTTGAGGCCTGGGCTGATGTCAGAGCGAACTACAATGTATAGTTTGTCCATACTCAATTCTTCTGCTGTTTTGGGGATAATAGACATGAGGATATCCTCCTACTGAAAGGTCAAATATGTCACAAGAATCACAAGATAAAGCGCAAGAGATGATCGCACTGATGAAGGCCATCGTGCGCGTCTGTGCCAGAACAACAGACGACACTGTGCTGGTCCAGGCAGCATTGCTGTCCGTGGCCGCAGTGTTGAGGTACGTGGAAAAGAGGGACCCGAACTTCCCCAGCGACAATGCGCAGGAGTACGTCAAGCACCTCACAGAGGAGATGCCCTTGGAGGCGCTGTCATTAATACTCAGTGCTGAGGTCCATGAGGTCTTGGGACAGAAAGGGATGAACTGATGATGTGTATGAACCTCGTGATGGAGATGGAGCTCTGCCACGAGCTCCGCATGGGGCTCACCGGTGGGAACACCCAGACCATCTTTCCGAAGGTGGAGGAGTGGCTCCAGCAGGATGGCGACCGCTGGTGCTGTCTGGAGTACGTGGGCAGCAGGGCTTCCATGGAGAGCTACCGCTCTGTGGTGGACTACCTGCACGCCCAGGTCATCCCCGGTGCCAGGTGGGACTGCACGCGGTTCTACGCTGGGAAAGGACCTCCGCTCAGGGAGGTCATCGTAGACTCCCAGCGGAGGGTAGATGAGGCCCTGCTCCTCATCGCCCTGGAAGTGGCACACCAGGCCTGGTGTGCCAAGCGCCGGGCTTCCTGGAGGCAAGTGAGGGCGGTGGTTGAGCAGCTTGCTGCATGACCACGGAGAGGCGTGCCACTGGGCACGTTTCTCTAGCTTCTTAATGTGACATGGTGGGCATGGATGGGTACGAGCCATCGACCTCCAGGGTCATTACTCCTGGCGCTCTGCAACTGAGCTACACGCCCAAATGGTTGGGGCGGCCTCATATACACGTACTGGTGTACAGCACGCAATATGAAGCACACCCCAGAGCGCAGGGCTGGATTTGAACCAGCGACCTCTTGACCTATTGCTAGGCCAAGCGCTCTTCCCACACCTTTCGATGTTCTCTGAGCTACCCGCGCGAATGGAAACGCCCCTACAAGTAACCATCCTCCGGGAAGAGGAAGGAACCTGAAGAGGCTTATGAGAGCCCAGAAGGCCAACAAGGGAGCCCTTGAAGGGCTGACTGTCAATGGCAGGACTGGGTCACGAGAGGCAGAATATCTACGAGCTTAGGGGCTGTCAAGGGGGTTGATAGCTTTTTAACAGCCATCACAACTTGATCTTGGCATGTGCCTTGATCCATCTGGACACAGCAACAACCCTGGCAAGCATGTTGGTCAAAACAGTCTCCACCTAGAATCGGTATTGTCATACCAAATGGTCACAGCGGCGTCGGCCAATAGCAAAAAGTCCGCTGCCCCCTTGAGCTTGAAACGGTAGCCGACAGAACTAGAGGCGGATTCATGCTTCAACGTGAGAGTGAAAGCACTCACGTTGACCAGGGTCTTCTGGATCTGAGCAATGTTGTAGTTCAGACCAGTGATATTGTAAGCCCCATTAGAGGCGATGCGTACTATGTCTGGTAACGTGGGCAAAACATAGTCATTCACGCTGCCAGTTAGCGTCGCAGTTGATTGCGTCTGACCACTACCCTCCCGGTTCCATCCACTGGCCCCATACCGAAGATACGCACCGATACCCGGATTTACCGGCATGGCCGGATCAATCGTGGTGCCGCGTAACCCCCTGACAATTGTCGCAGCAGGAGCACTAACATCTAGATCGCCAGTGACCGGTGGTGTGTGCCAAGCACCAGTATAGTAGACCATGATTGACCCACCGGTCAGCAGAGATACGTCCAATGGGTTCCCGACAAGTCTGGTTACCTGTGGTGCTGCAAAGCTACCACTCAAGTCTCCAGACGGAGCGACCCAGCTAGTAACCAGGGGTGACGTGACCTCTCGTGCTGTGATATCTACCGCACCCAACGTGCTGAAGGCGTAGTACTTGTCTGCAACTACAAGTGGCAGCCAGATAGTTGGATCTGCCGCTATGCCATTGGCCAACACAAGTGAGCTTGGATATGGGACCAGACCAGGCAAGGTCACCACAGCTTCCTGTGCTCCAGCCAAGCTATGTCTGGTTATGCTTGTATCGGAGACACCTGTCAGCGACACCATGAAAAACTTGGTCAACGCTGCGTTGTACATCACCATCGAGGGTGTGTAATCGGGTGCATAGTTGAACGTGAGGTTCAGGGCCATCGGCTCCAGGTCCACCGTGTAGACCTCCTGGGCCACAGCGCTGGAGCAGTACAGCTCTACGTTCCCCAGACTGATCCAGTCAACGTTAGCCAAAGCAAGAGAGTCATCGACGGCAGGAGTGCCCAGTTCGATCCGTTCGATAAAGCCGCTGCTCTGCACGAACAGACGTGGTTGTACGTCGGCGTAGTGTGCCGTGTTAGGATCGTACACCAACACATTAGGCTGCGTGTTCGTTAGTACGGTGGCAGTGGGTGCAGCCGGAGCTGACGCCAGGTAACGTTTAACGTCAGCAGCACCATAGTCAGCAAGCCAGATGTTGCCGTTTTCGTAAACGAGATTTCCTGACGCCCCGGTAACCCCCGTAATCGTATAGGCTACGAACGAAGCGGGATTCGCCACTGGTATCTTGATCAGCTTGTCTACGCCTCCGATCTTGCCATAAGCCCAAAGAGAAGACACGCCATCCCAAGTGAGCCCATTTACGGAATCAGTTGCAGCACCAAGAACCGTTTGAGCAACGATAATCCCAGTAGCAGGATCGACCTGATTCAGCGTAGGAAGCACAGTGGAGTCAACATTGGCGCCAGTGAACCAGACCGATCCATTGGCTGCCACAGATCCGTATGGAATATGTGCCGCCGGAGGCGTTCCGCTTGGTACGTTGACGAAGGCAAACCCGCCGGTCGCTACTGGAGGCGGTAGCCCCGCCACGATTCTTCCGGGAAATGTCATGGTGCTCTCCAAACAGGCGGTGTGCCGTTATACGCATTACCCAGCGTGGTCTCCCATACCCAACCGTCACTAGTACGAACAACAGTAACTGGTAGTGTGGCCCATTGGTAGTTAGCTTCACGAGCAGCTCTGATAGCCGCTAGCGCTTCTCTCTTGGTGAATGGTGCCAGTGGCTTACGTGTTGTCTGGTCACGTACTTCAGACCACCATATGAGTTCTGACGGTGCGTGTAGTGCGTACCAAGCTATCACCTCGGCATCCCACCCATTAGGCAGTACTAGTGTGTGGTCAGCGTCGTGGTACTTAGTGCGTACCCAACGGTTACACCGCTTGAACGTTTCACAGACTGCTGCCGGGTATCTTAACTCGGTCATACTGCTCTCCAACTTCCGAGGACATAATCATATTCAATTTCGAACGTTCCATCCGGAACGACTGGCAAGTCCCCACCGGCGATCAAGAGCTTGTTTCGAGTCAACGACCCGGTACCACCAGTAAGGAATGACCCTGGCCAGCTCATGTTGGCCGATGTCTCACCAACTTCTATTCCGTTGGCCCAAGCTCCCTGCTCAATAGACGTCACATCCATGGTGTCGCCAGCTCCAGCTACAGCGGTAACGAGCGTGTTCGTCACTGTACCGATTCCATATTCGACACCTGGTATTCCTAGCCCCGTAATTGCTAGGATCAGGAGGTCGATGCTGTCCGATGCCGAAGCACCAATCAAGACCTCGCCCGCGTAGCCACCACCTGTGGTCAGAGTAGTCTTGAACGTGTAGATACGATCATCTGGACTTGGACCGCCTGGTGCAAAGAACTGGACCGTATCTCCGTCAACCACGTTAGCTGAGAGCGTTAACGTAGACACGGCGTTAGTGCTAGGTGCCCCGTTCTTCATTGTCAGAACGAACGCAGATTCGTTAACTAGGGTCTTACGAATTGAAGATGGCCGCGATTTCTCAAAAGGACCAGGTACGTTGTAAAACTCCGGATCGAACTGAACACCAGTGATGTCCGCCACGCCCGTGGCTTGCATATAGATCGTGTGCGACCTAGCAAACACTTTCGCGAAGAGACCGCCTGGGTTCAAAATAGGATAGTCATCTGCCACTGCAGTAACAATTGTTGTAGAAACAGAGCTGCTGATAATCCTTCTGCCACCCACCACGAACCACTCAGACTCATCAGCTGAGTAGGCGAGCAACGACTGCCTCTTTTGATCGTAGAAGAGTGTGCCGTCAGACGGAGCTCCTAGCCCTTGGTAGACTGGTAGTTGCCCAGAAAGACTTGAGTCACCACTGCCACCAACTACGCCCATTGGTGTGTTTTGCTGTGACCCAGGACCCTCAATTAGTTGCTGGTGCTGAGTCCAGAAGTCGGACGCGAAGGCTAGCGTGCCATCATGCAGCCACCGCACCATCTGGGCACCTGACCCATCACAGCCCAGCCACCCTGGCGGCATCATGTTGTCTTCGCCAAGGCCACCAGTAGCTACTGTTACCTCCAGTACCCCTTTGTTCCTCACCCGAACAACTGGAATAACAAAAGTCCAGCTGATAGCCCCGTTATTCGGGTCTGGTGCAAAACCTATAGTTGCATCACTGTTCACTTCAACACTGGTAGCGCTGTTGTACGCAGTGATTACAAAGTTCTTATTGTTGGTTTCTAGCCCAGCCCCAGAGAGCTGAATTGCATACCCTACATACACAGCTGACATACCCGTTAGACCAGACAATGTCATCGAAGGCGCTGTTGATGCTGCTAGTGAGGCGGCAGCTCCACTGAGCACGGCATCACTCTCTACTGTGCCCAACTCATTGAACACCATGTAGAACTCAAACCCTGTACCTTGACCATCCCAATCAATCATTGGGATACGGGCGTCTGGGTGATTCCTTATTACAGCTCCACGCTCTGCCTTAAAGACACAGCTGTTGAGTGGTTTGATAGGCCAAAAGGTTAAAACAGGTGGGTCGTCAGTGTGATGGTTGTGCTGAAGCATCATCCCACCATCAATGCCAGCTAAGTTATGCAGCGTGGCGTGACGACGAATGCTGAGGATCAATTCCTCACGAGCTCCCTGTGGCGCAACAATGGTTGCGTACTTCATGTCCCATACGACTGGTGGGTCTAGTGGACCAGGCTCAATAGAGTAGGCAGCTACCTCATCTGTCGACTGATCTACATAGATGGTAACTGGCGACTTGCTCCTGCGTACAAAGTCCATGACCTCGTACCAGGTCGTAGCGTCACCACGCCCATCAGGACGCCAGGAGATGCTGTTACCCACCGTATCCCAGTTCGTGGATTCGAGGGTAAGTAGCTCTACGGTGGTGGTGAGGTCTAAGTCTACACGATAACCACGTCCCATGGGGTTCGTGCCTAAGTAAAACCCGTTCCACAGAGACGGGTTAGGCACCCATATGTAACCAAATGCGATAGCGATATAAGTACTTGTGCCGGCTCCTACTTTGTCTTCGTTAACCGGGAGATCGATAGAGGTTAGTGGTGCTAACGTTACGGCGTTAAAAGCAACGAGGATATACTTGCTGGCAGTGTCCCATATAGCAGATACCAACCTACCGTTGAGGGTATCAAACATTAGCGACCAAATAGCTCCAATACCCGTAGGTGCTGCCGCTACAGATACTGCTAGAGGGTTAACGGTAAAAGACGCTAAGTCTGAAGTGCCGTAGGCACCAGCATAAAGCCTGTTGCTGTTACCCATAACTAACGTAGTAACTGGGAGTCCAGCAACTAACGCAGCGCCGTCTAGCGTAGGTGGGTTTGTGTCTAGATCTTTAACAGCCTGTATCGTATTAGCGGTGGTATTACCCACGTACAGGCGCGGCTTTAGATCACCGTAGTTACCTATGTTGTTGTCCAACGCCAGCGTGCTAAGTGACTCTCCAACTAAGCCAACAGCGATTGGTACACCTGGAGCGCCTGTAACTGAGTCAGCCTGTACTACGCTGCTAGCACCGGGGCTGCTAGCTTGGTAACAGATCCATAGCTTGTTGTTACTACTATCAAAGACAGCGCCAGTCGGGCTAGCTATATCTACATCGCTATAGATGATTACAGCTGGGCCTATCGTACTCGGGTTTCCAACTATAACCTCACGTAGAATTATGTTGGTGTTTCCTGCTGGTGCCCTCTGGGAGCACACCAACCAGAGCTTAGCTCCGGTAGATACAGCGAAAGCTACTATCTCAGTATTGGGGGTGGTGTTGATATCTATACGCTCTACGATCTTTTGTGTAGTCGAGTTTACCCTAGTTACACCAGGTCGTACGTAGAGACTGATACCACTATATATATGGGCATTGATGTTAGTGAACCAGATGTCACCACCATGCTCTACTGAACTTAGAGGGTTACCAAAGTCTGGTACGTCACCTAGCAGCGTAAGTACCTCGCCGTGCTTGGTATACGCAGGCAGTGCGGCAGAGCCAGCACTCTGCATCAGTGTCCAGTTACCACCGTCTGAGTAGAACGACGCTATCTCTAGAGGCCGCAGCACTATGGTGTTCGCTGGAACAACGTCTACGACTGTAACTGTGAAGAGCTCTAACAGCGTGTGGTTGTAAACTGTAACTATCTTGTTAGCTACGGCCGCCCCAAGGTGCACACGACAATTGAAGTTAGTGTCCTCCACAACGATGACGTCGGACACCCTGTCCCAGTACATCGCCTCATCTGTCACAGTAGGGAAAAACCACTGGGTAGTTCTACCCTCGTAGGCGAGGTTCTTCAGTGGCTCTGTTCTACTGACACCAACGAGTCCAGTATCAACTCGTACGACACCGCCCTTGCCCACGAGCTCTGGTACGTCCGTGCTGAATGATACTAGCTCTGGCGTTGGTAGCCAGATGTTCATGTTCAGTATGAGGGCCCGCCAGAAGGAGTAAATGAGCGGGCGGTTACCACCACTAGTGAGCGTGATATTCAGCTCAACCTCAAACACGCCAACATTGCTGTAGCGCCTAAGGAAGGTCTTACCGTCATCAAGAGCTGCGGTACCTACCAAGACTACGTATATCTTGCTAAAGGCATCGCAGAGAATAATAGACCCCTCGCAATCAGTGTTGGCTACACCGGGGTATAGATTTAGTGTTAGGTCTAGGTTGAGCTTATAAAGCTGCCAAGTACCGTCAGTCTCAGTAACCAACGTCCAGAGCTTTGCACCCAGCGTGTCCAGTGCCATCGACCTAATCGTCAGGTCAGGTGCATAGCTACCATCTACTACGGGGCTAACGGTCTCTAAGTCGGTGTAGCTGTAGACTGTGTTGTCTACCGCCACGAACAAGTGTGGCTTACCGTCTCCGTAGTTCGCCCCAGTTGGGTCGTACACAAGGCTCGTTACATCACCACCTAGTGCTGTGAGCACTATGTCAGGTGCATTGATACTGCTGGGCAACGTTCCTATCAGCGCTTGCTCTGACCCAGTAGAGAGCCAGATGTGCGTGCCATCCCATAGCCCGTCTACAGGATAAGCACTTGCGCTAGAAAACGTGTAGACAGTTAGCCTAGGGCCAAATGTAGTTGTAGCCCCACGCAGCACCTCACGCACCCAAAGAACTGGTACTTCACCACCAACGCCAAAGAGGAAGAGCTGTGTGCCCGTGTCCACCAGCGTGTAAGCAGCCTCACCAGTGTCCTCTGTATCGATAGACTCAACGATCTTGTTAGTAACTGGGTCTATCTTTAGAACACCAGGTCCTATGCTAGTCCCACCACCTTCTGTTTCTTCAAAGTTGGACTTCACTACCCAGATGAACGCCCCGTCATACACTGGAGCAGTGGGCACGTGTAGCTTGGGGGTTGCTATACGGGTGTAGTCCCCAGGTATGCCTGTACCCACAAGAGGTAATGCATCGTACGCGGCGTCTTCTATCCCAACTAATATCTTGTTCACTAGCCCTGGTGCGCTAGTACCTGCCCAGCCCTCTATCTGCTCAGTAGTAGTATTTGGGTCTACGAAGTTGAGCTCATTGGGCTTAGCTACCAGTGGGGGAGGATTGAGCTGAGGTGGAGGGATTATGTTCCCACGCGCGTTCAGCGTACCGAAATTACGGATGTCCTGGTCAGTAACGGAGCCGTCAGTGATATCCAGCTGAATGCGGTAACACTGCCCGTCCACATCAGGGACAAATGTCGCTGTAGGAAAAGCGTCAAACGCGCTACCAATTACCCCTGGAACTAACAAGCTACCAAGGGGCACGGACAGCAACGTAATAGTCCAGCTAGTTACGCCAGCGTTTACGCCTCCGTTGGTCACGGTGACCACGCCGCCAGCTACAGTACCCGCATAGGCTTCTCCAGCTCCACCAATCGTGGGGCCCTGCTGGAACCGAATTAACGCGCTGATTGGCATGGGTGCATCTTACCGCTAAAACGGCTGTCTTGGGAACGCCGTGCTACTAGCTGTTGGGGATAACAAGGGCGGCACTAGGGTCTATGTCACTCTGGTCGAATTCAAAGTCCGTATCCTCGTAACTAGCCATAGTTTTCTCCATGGCCTTATTCTGCTCCCGCAGGGTCTTCCTAACAGGTATATCCGCCAGTGTTATCTGCTTCACTGCGGCTAGTAATGTACCAGCGTATGACGCTGTGTCCTGCGTTAGGCCAAAGAACTCTGAGAACCTGCCCTCTATCAGGATGTCCAGAGCTCTATCTGTGCCCTTGGCTGTGTACGTAGCTATGAGCGTGTTCACCTGCGGGATAGCTTGAGCCGTGTAGCTGCTGTACGCGTCTTCTAGCGTAGCGTCCACAGACGCACCGAAAGACTGAGCTCCTGTGATGCTCAACACCTGGATAAGCTTCTGTAGATGACCCTTGGCGGCTGTCACAGCTCCTGGCGTAGGATTACTATTAGCTAGGATGGGGTTCATCAGGCGATCTAACTCCGACATGTACTGCGACTGGTTCACCGACAAGTGCAGCCAGGCAAGCACAGCTGTCTTAAACCCTTCGTAGTTAGAGCTCTTGTGTCTACGTATCCTAGCAAACGGTAGCTGAGACGTGGTGCTGAACGTTGTAGCTGGGTGAGTCGAAGCTACTGGGGTTGCTAGCTGCAGTATATTCAGCGTGCTGTTGAAGTCAGCTATCACATAGGTGGAAGAGGGTATCGACACATTGGTATCGTAGAGCTCCAGGACATCGTTGACCTCTAATCCCTTGGGCAGCTCAGTGACCTGAAAGTAATTAGTGGCTCCTACTGCGCTGGCCTCTTCAGTAATGAACAGCAGGCCTTCAGCAGAAGACGGTCCCCCACCAGACCTACGCTTCACCAGTATCTGTGATGACACACCAGTATTAGATGAAGCGAGCGTAATGCCGTAAGCACCCACTTGTACGTCGGTGAAGAAATAGGGCACACCACCAAACGCTGCTGGGAACGTAAGCGCTGATGTCATGGTGTAGTCGAGCGGTGTAGTCTGCGCCTTGACAGTGTAGCGACCGTCGTTAGGCGAGGTGTTGTTGATTATGGCGATGTACCCAGACTTAAGTGCTAGGTCTGCCCCAACATCAATCACTACACCGGCTGCTGCAGTCACAGGCGCGTTGAACAATACGTTGAACTGTGTGTCGGTAACAGCAGAGACAATACCCTGGATGCCGACCTCACCTGGGGTAGGCGTAGACCTAATGATAACCGTATCTCCTGTTATCACCCCGGCTGTCAGCGCCCCAGGAGTAACGATAACCATGGATAACCCAGTGCCTAGAGTTACCGTACTACGCATCTTGTAGAACGAGAGCCTGGTATTAACTGATGGCTCTGTGTGCGACAGAGTAGTCGCTAGTGTATTGAACACTGCAGTAGCCCGCACAAGTCCTTTACCAACGGAAGTAGTGTTAACTCCTTCGGCTATGTCAGACGCCTTGCTCGCCAGTGATTGTGATAACCCGTTGGCTGTCAAACCGAGAGTCGTAGCTGCAGTAGACGTAGACTCTAGCTTTAGAACCCACGACTCCTGGATAGACTGAATACGGGCGTCTACCTTTCCGGTGTCGTACTGACCAGTAACTCGTAGGCGCACGCCAGCTTGGCCTATCTCTATTGTCTTGTTAGCGCCTGCCGTAGGGAAATGCTGAGAGAATATATCGGCTACAAGCTCGTTACCCGCCACAGCAATATCTGTAGCCTGTGCACCATATGAAAGTGACGTGAAGTCAGTTACGAACAACACATCGCTACTGACTATGTCGTAGCTAAGATTCCAATCTACTATGGCTAGGTTAAGTGCACCTAGGATAAAACCACCACCATCTTCCAGTATAACGGGGCCTAGGAACTTACGCTGCAAGATGAAGGCATCAGCTATAAGCGGCGTACCTGCTGGTATAGCTGCGTTAATCTCAGATAGCACTTGCTTCAGCGTTCGAGCTCCATGAGTAAACGTCACCGTTACCGTGGGGAAGCCCGTTAACGTAAAGGACAGCACATCATTTGTAGCTACAACGTCTGGTGGGTCACCAAAGACATAACCAGTAGCGGGCGCTATGAAGCTAGCCTTGAGCTGAGCCACAAATCCACCACTCAGCGAGAGACTAGCTGACGGTATCGTACCGTATGGTTCGCCATCTACGAACACATCTAGCTCGTTGTGCCCAAGTACAATTGGATAGGGTCCGTTAATGGTGGCGGACACCGTAGCTGGAGTACCTGGATGGTCGGCATCACTATAGGGAGACCCGCTGCCTGCTGACGGCAAGAAAGCTCCTGGAGCTCCTATACTGCCAAATCCCTTAACCGTCGCCTTGGCAGCCAGCAGGTCCAGTACAATGTCCCTCAGCCCCCTATTCCTCTCAGCGGGTGTTTGAGCCTTCAGATCCTCATAATGCCCACTGACAGAAGCTTGAGCATTCTGGGTCACGTACTGAGCTGTAACCAGTGGTAGATTCAACGTAGAGTAATTGGCTATAGCGTTAGATAAGTAAGTAGCTTTCTCGAAGGTGGTCATATGAGCCGCCTTCAAGTTAGACACTAACGGAGCTACAGACTCTCTAGCCTGAGTAGGGGTACGTACTATCTGACCTTGGTGTTTGATATTGGGGCCTGCTTGAGCCAGAAATGCGTCAACACTGCTATCAAAAGTCTTGAAGGCAGGTGAGGTAGATACTTCTGTAATAGGAGAGGTTCTATTACCCAATGCGCCTGATAGAGCTTGAAGAGCAACATTCGCATTTTGTATTTGCGAGATGTCTTCAATAGGCGATTCAAACCTCAAGAGCTCATTCAATGCTTGGTACAAGTCAGCAGCGATAGCCGCCTCTTGGTACAGCGATTCTATTGCTCTACTTATCCCTAGCTGCACCAAGTAGTACGGAGCATTTGGGAAGAGAGTGAATAGCCCTCCAACTGCATTTTGCAGGTCAGTGAAGGTAACGTTTAGTTGCCTATTACCTAAACTTCCATAAGGTCTACGCACATTTGCGAGTACCAGCTTCTCAACTGCGTTTTGAACTTCGATAGTAGAGTAGGCCATTCAGTGGGTAGTTTAGCAGAGAGTGGATAATAGAGGGCTAAGAAAGTTTGCAGTCCTTTCTCACTACTCACATCTGGAGTAGCCAGTCCTTGATGTTCTTCTGCAGGCTGTTGAAGACTTTCACGTCTTCTTCAGCCATGCGCTTTCCCTGACGCATAACCAGGGTAGTGGCGTAGCAGGGCACAAGCACTGGAACTTCCCCAGGAGCAGGAGCCCATTTTGGCATAGAGTACGGCTTGCCGGTGTGATCGAGCATTCTGTAGCGTAGCTCGGAGGCCCAAGGACTCTGCTTTACCACCTCTACCACCCAGGGGTCTCTTCCAGCAGGGACACCCCAGTAGAGCACCTCCCCCTGCTTGACCACCCCCATGCCCCCCAGCCACTTGGCAATCTTGTTGAGAGAGACGGGCTTGGTCTTCTTGGGCTTGGGCTCCGACTTGCCCACTCGCTTGCCCCCAAGCTTGGACTTCTTGTCCTTCATCAAGAGGCTCGCCTCATTGACGTAGTACTCGGCGAAGCTGTGCTTGTACATCTGCTCTTGCTGCCCAGCACCCTTGATGCCACGAAGCATGTGGTCAAACAAGATATGACGGCCTGCGGTAGTACGGCTATCGAACTTTTTACGGAGTTCTGAGTACACCTTGGGCCAGTACTTCCCCACGTTGGCATCAAGGAAGCGGTAGACCACGGACAGTTTATCGGCGAATTCTTTCATGACCTTATTGCGCTTGATGACTGGAAGGTTATCCCCATCACCAGTGGCTTTGACCTTTGCCAAAGCCCCACGCGTAGCCGCACGCTCTTCTCTGTGGGAGTGCCGTCGTTCGTACTTGTTGCGTCCAGTACGCCCTCCTTCGATAGGCGTACGAGATAGGTTCTTAGTTGCCACTGAGTTTCCTTTCTTCTCTGAGCCCCACAACTTGCTTTTGAAGTTTAGCGAGCTCTTTTGGTGGGGCATCACCATTCTGTTCTAGGAACAGGTCTGTGACTGCATCTTCAAGCTCTGCCAGCGTAAACTGCATAGAGGGGCAGGCTTCGAGCGCTGCGTTCTTCATGACTCCAGCCATTAGTGCTGATGCCTCCATTGGGGCGTTGACTAGTGTCACAGCATCCAAGAATCCCATAGAGCAGCGGGCGATCACCAGCAGTACCTCAGCCCGGTCCAGTTTGATGTTATAGGCGTTCATGTAACTTCCTTTCGTTACTCTTATACCTGCAAAAATGGGGTATTTGTGGGGATAATAATATTGAGGGAATCCTCCCGTAGAAAGATCTCATCATGCTCCATGTTTATATTGTGGGTCTGATTCCAGTGTTCTTCATGTCCCTGGCGTACAACTACTGGGTATTCAAGATGGTGTACGCCCAGCTCACGCGGACCCTGAAGGTATCCGTACCAACGCTGTGGTTTCTGGCACCGACCTCCGTTGTCACGACGATAATATGGCCGATTGCGGCCGTATCGTTGGCCACGTACGGAGTTGCACTGCTGTGTTCGCCGAAGCTTCGGCAGTTACGCTCCGAGCGACAGCGGGTGTTAGCCAGCCTGGCACAGGCCCTAGAAAGCTAGGCTGGTGAGAGAGAGAGAGGGACTGCCAACCTCTTTACCCATATATTTAGACCATCAATTACGGGGTAGTTTACGGTATAATAGTAATGAGGAATCCTCCTCTTGAAAGGTCCCAATGAATCAGTTCATCATGATTGCCTCGTTTGTGACGTCTCCTCTGGCTCTCGTGATCGGCGTGCTCCTTGGCAAGAGCCTTCAGCGGAAGGCAGACCAGCAAGAGCTCGACCAGGCCCATCGAGACCACATGCAGCTCGTCGGGTCGGCCAAGGCCCTCCAGACACGGTATGACACCGCCGCTCGTATGATCGGCGATTTCGCCATGGTGAACCAGGGCAATATGGCCGCTCTCAAAGAGTGGGAGAAGGTCACCGAAGCCTTGGTGGCCAAGGTGGGCTTCTTGGAAGGGCATACAACCCCACCCAAACCACACCTTCGTGTGGTCAAGTGACCATAGAAGAGAGACTGCCAATCTCTTCTAGCCGTCAAATTTAGCCCTTTTAGCGGGATAATAGAGATGAGGGAATCATCCCTGTGAAAGGATCTAGTACAATGCTCAATTGCACCAAAGCCGCAGCCCTCCATCTCGTGAGTCGAATGCATGACCCCGTGGAGCGCGACGCTGCCTTGAAGAAGGTGGAGGCTGCCACTTCCTTCGGGACAGAGGACTACGATGGCCATCCGGATGACCCGGACAGCGACTACATCGGTGTCTTCGTCGATGGCGAAGAGATTGCCGTCGTCTGGAACTAGCGGGGGGCCTAAGAAGAGACTGCCAATCTTCTTAGCTATTACTCTATGATCTGGTAATGGTCTGCCAGATCGTAAGAGGCTGTTAGAGCTCTGTCAGCTATGTCTTTACCGTGCATTTCTATTAGCTGCCTATGAAGTACACGAGCTGCTAGCACTAGCGCAGCAAACCCCTCCTCAGCTTGTACAGGTGGATGCCTGTTCGCTATGAGGTTCACGATCTCGGTAGCTAATGCAGTGGTGGGTTCTACAGCTACTTTGTCTGCTAGCTTTGGCTTTAGGTCTAGAACGTCTCCCATAGCTTGTCCCTTTCAGGGTTACCATCGTATCAAATGTACGAGGGTTTTGGGTATAATAGTAGTGAGGGAATCACTACAGTTATCCCTTAGAAAGATACAACATGAACATGGATAGCAGGACTCTGGCACAGGTAGTGGACAAGCTCCAGGCCGCTGGCTTGGAGTTGCAGGGGTGCACCGGGAGGTGCATGAAGAAGGGAAAGATCGAGTGGACGCTGGTAGCGGCCATGGACCGTGTGTTCATCAGAGGGACCGGACAGACGGTCCAGGAAGCCATCGACGAACTGATGGTCGGAAAGGACACATGGCTCGGTTCGCTCTCCTGATAGCGGCCCTTCTCCTCACCGGGTGTGGTGCTCGTGAGGTGGTGTACGTATACCCTGTTCAGCAGGGGTATTACACTGGTGGGTACACCTACATACCGGCAACGGTGCGTGGGCAGACCTTCACCATACCACCACACGTGAGGAAGTGCTGGTGTCGGTGAAGTGGAGATTACCACGGCGTTGTGCACGCTGTGGTCATGTACATGAGCGGCCAGAACAGGCCAAGCTCAACCACAAGGGTGAAGCTTACTGCACTTGGTGCGGTGATCTTGCACCAAAGATGAAACCACTACGAAAGTAGTAGAGTTTCGAAGAGGACTGCCAACTCTTTTAGCTCAATATTACGAGCATTTTGGGGATAATAGTAATGGGAGTCAAGCTCCTAGAAAGAATGATCGACCATGAAAGTTATCGTAATGCGCGGGATCCAAGGATCGGGTAAGTCTCACTTTGTCGCCAACGTGCTGGCGCGACACAAGCATTTCGTCGGCAGTGTGTCAGCAGACAAATTCCCTGGGCTGTACAGGGCAGACAAGTCCTTTAACTTCAGTCTGCTGAGCTCAGCACATGCTTGGTGCATGCAGAGGTACCTAGCTGCTCTGCAGAACCTTACGGAGCCGGATACGAATGTGCTAGTCGTCGACAACACCAACATCTCGGCGGCGGAGTACTCACCGTACATGTTGGTGGCTGCTGCGCTCGGGGCGCAGGCGGCAGTCTATACGGTTCAGTGTGAGCCGTTGGTTGCAGCCAAGCGCAATCAGCATGGAGTGCCAGAGCGGGTGGTGTTCATGAAGTATGAACAGCTGCTCGCTGAGAAGGTACCACCGTGGTACACCAGCTTCGACAATGAGGTCGACGTGTTGAAGTGGTTGGAAGGCGGTGATCCCGGTGGGGACGCACGCAGTTGACCGACTATCAGAAAGATATGGAGAGCGGGGGGATCTTTCTGATAGTGACCTTCACGAGCTACGCAAGATGGTAGAGCGTGGAGATACTGTGTTCGTCAGACGCGGTCACTCTGAACGAGCCGTACGGAAAGCCGTGATGAACGGTATGCTGTATGTGTTCGTCTGGAGCTATCGCTCTGGCGACTTCGTAACCTTCCTACCGAACGAAGAAGGAGAGGAAATATGAGGCGTCTTTGGAGATTCATTCACAACGTGGTGGCCCACCCACTGATGGAGGTGCTGCCAGAACAGTGGGGCGATTGGCTCCACGATGAGACAGCCAAGAGGGCGTATATCGCCCAGTAAGTGCGGAGGGGCCCCTACCAAGGGCTCCTCTTCATTAGCTACGCATAACTAGGCACAGAGAACTGGGACTCGTACTGTGAGCGATAGCCATCTTCATAGCTCTCTAGCTCTTCCATATGGATGTCCATCACACCATGCTCTTCATAGTGCATGTCTTCAACGGCTACCTGTAGATGGCGCTTCTCAGCAGGTCGTCCAGCTCCCATGATGGACTTGATGGTCATTTTACGCACACGGTCACGAACCACTTCTGGCTCTAAGTCCAGAGCATCACAGATCGCTACAAATGCTGTGATGTAACGTTCGTTGTTGTTGCGCTCTAGCCAATTAGGATGTCCCTCTTCCTCCTCGAACAACCAGGTCCTAGCCTCCTCGGCTATCTGCTTGTAGTCGAGCTTCGTGCTCATCCTATAGAGCACCCAGTCATGGGCAGCTCTACGGATTATCTCTAACAGCAGAGCACGACATCTACTGACTTCGATATGCCCTGGTACAGCCTCAGGGTCAGGGTCCCAGGAGGTATTGACTACCTCAACCGTGGGTGGCTCATACCGTTTAATCTGTAAGGGGGATAGCGTACGTAACAAAGACTGCACGAGAGCAGCACAATGGTATACGTGCCGGTTCAAATGAGGGCATAACTGCTGGGCTTCTGCCAGAGCCAATAACGCTGCGGTACTAACCTGTAATACCGTGGTTGTCTGTCGCATATTTAGCTCACTGTCATATCCACTGGCACACCACTGATTGGGGTATTGGGTATGCGTATAACGGTTGCGTCTAATCGGACAGCGGTTATCTGAGCTATACCCGTAGTCAAACCACGTAACGCTAGTGTTGTTTGTGAGGGTAATACTACTGCCACGTTGTTATCCGACGAACCCCATCTGACATCATCGATGGCACAACCAATAAGAGTCCTGCCATCTGTAGTGACTACAGTTGGTGTTACTACAAGGTCTGTGCCAATAGTCAAGAAATATGGAGGGGGTGGGTCGAAGGTGATACTGGCTACAGCTGGGAACAACAGGTCAGGTAGGTTCACTTTAGGGGAGTCAGGTACGTTTATCTGCCGCTGCGTATCTTCAAAATCTTGAATAGTTACAGCGTACTGAGCGCACCTTATGAGGTCTAACTGTACGTAGCCAGTCTCATCCGTCCTAGTCGTCTGACGCTCCGAAACTACACCGGACCCATCTAGCAAGATGGGGCTAAATTTAGAAATGAAGTGCATGTCCAGCCAAGGCTTAGGAGAGCCCGTGACATCCCTAAAGAAGCCGGAGGCTCTACAGAGCCTAGGGTCAGTGGCAGCCGGGGGAGCAAAGCTAGTACCAACCACGTCGAATACGTTTATGGCGGGTAGTGGCAATACCACTATGACTTGGGGCTGTGAGAACTGCACTTGAAACTTGTAAAACCTAGCGCTGTAGGACTGGGTCTCAAGCAAGAACCCAACGTGCCCTGCCGCGTCGGTCACCCCTTGGGTAAAGAACATAGCCCCTGTTGGGTCATAGATCTTCACTACAACTCCTTCCAACGGAGCGTTGGGTGGTGTGGACTCAGTGATGTACATGTCAACTGGTTCAAAAGACATTACGATTGGGCCCTTCTAGTAGGCGTCATGAATATGGTGTCACCTGGTTTAGGTACATGCGTGAGTCGTAGCGGTATGAAATTCTGATTCAACATCTTGCAGCGCAGCCGTAAACCCATCAAATGATACTCAGCTAAGGATGCTTCATGGAAGTACATCCTGAGCATCTTGCCGGGAACATGCTCAAGTATGGCTTCCACACTCTCATCTGGGTGATGGGGTAATGGGAAAAATAGAGTGAATGTGCTCACAAGGTACGACGTTCTGCGAAAATGATGTCAGGTACACGTGCCTTGAAGTAATCGTTCTGCGTAGAGATGGTGGGGTCTAGTAGGTTGAACACTTTAATGTTCTGGTCTAGTGGCACCACTATGTCACGCACTAAGTCTGTACCTATGATGGCAACAACTACCTCTTGGCCGCGTACTAGTACGAACTCAACATGTCCGTTATCGTCTGTCCTACGTATGATATCGCTGGCAGCTAGAGCTCTACCTTCTACCAACGTACCTGTGAATTTGATGCTGAGACGTACCTCTTGATTAGCTATAGGCTTACCATCAGCTGTCACCATGTCTATGAAGCCAGCTGCTAGATTAGGGTTCTGGATGCCTACGGCAGCCCCTACACCTATCGGTGCGCTGAACTCACTGACTGCCGTATTACCAGAGTTATAGAACCTGGTCTTGTAGAAGTACTTAGAGTTACCGTGTACATCTGTGAACGAGTAAACAGTCTGGTACCTGATGAGGGGTATCCTAGCGTCTCTACCAAATGCTAGTGACTGCGGTTCTGTAGTTGGTAGCCCTAGAATAGCTGCGGCATCACCACCCACAACACGTAGAGCAGCCCCAGTGCCAGCATCGGTAGTCTGGATAGCTATCTCACCCTCCTTCGTGACATAGGAGATAAGACGCTGCAGCCCTTGCGTAGTGATCTGAGAAGCGACTGTAGCGTATGTCAGTGGGTCTGTACCCGTGAACACAACTACGATGTCGTCTTTCTCAGTCACCCGTAACTGCAGCGCCTTACCTACTATGTTTACATTAGCCCCAGTTACTGGGGACAGAGGCGGGTCAGAGGCTAACTTTGGAATACGCGCAGGCCTCCATACATCAGCAGTCAGTTCCTCATAAGGGCCAGAGGGTCCTTGCCGAGATTTCCACACCTGCAGCTGGTCGAAGAAGCCATCGAAGTCTTCATTCTTAACCACGATGCTGAGCTGTACAATCTCTGATACAGGCTCTTGCTCTTGCAGAACTGGACTGATGATTATGGTGGCCATTACTACTCTTGCTCCAACGGCAGCTCTAGCTGCTCAACCTTTGGTACTTCAGGGTCTGGGCGCCTAGAGATAGTTCCGTCACCTTCCCAGTCCACCATATGCGTAGAGAAATCTACTCCATACTTGGCTGTGATTCTTTGACGAAAGTTCTCTATCTCTTGCTGTACTAGTAACTTTTGCTTTTGTGCCTCTAAAGCTTGGAGCTGTAGTGATACGGCTAACTGATGTGCACGTTGTAGAAGCACCACCAGCTTACTTGCTTCCAGCTGGTCTTCGACGAGTATCTTATGCCCTGTTGTCATTCATTACTCACTTTAGAAATTGGTCTATCTCGTCCACTACTAGTTTGTTGGCAGCACCTACAGCAGCGTTGGCCAGTTTTCCTGAGCCTGGTCTGCCAGCCAGTATTCTCTTGAGAAGGGCTACCTGCTTGTTTAGATACTTTGTTCTACCAGCTGCCCAGTCTTTAGTGGCTACCTGCAACGCGTCTAACCGAGCGTTACGCTCAGACGTACTTTTCTCAGTTGCCATGGCCTAAGTTTACATGGAGAGCAGCTGCTATAGCTACTGGTGCAAAGCTCTTTCTGTGAATAGCCGTAGGCCCCAGCTTCGTTAGCGAGCTCATATGGACTTTACTGCCGTAGCCTACATTGGTCTCAAAGCCGTACCCAGGGTACTTGATGGCCATATCATGCATGATTTTATCACGATGGACCTTAGCTAGAATACTAGCTGCACTTACAGCTGGAACTAGATCATCCGCTTTGGGGAAACAGATAACCTCTACTCCAGGGTAAATTACGTCTGGTTTCCAGTTACCATCGATAACGACAATAATGGGGGCTTTAAACATAGCTGTAGCCACCATACTGGTTATCACGTCATGTAGTACCGTGAAGATGTTCAATCTATCGATGTCAGCCGGTGAGACATCTACGATATTTACTTCCATAGCTGCGATGGTGAGGTCGAGCTCAAGAGATTCTCTCTTCTTCGCAGAAAGCTTCTTTGAGTCACGTACATCAGCATGACTCCACCCTTTACTGTAGGTAATAGCAGCTACTGTTAGCGGGCCAGCTAGTGGCCCGTAACCTACCTCGTCGATACCCATGATGTAATGCGCATCTGAGTACATGATGCGGTTTATACCTTCTTCTTGTTCACGACTTAATGTCAAAACATTCTCCTTGCACCTATGGCTAAAAGGCGGGGTCCAGCAACTGCTAGACCCCTACCAGTCACTCACAAAGTTTACCACCGCTGGCTAATGTCCCTAAAAACTGACGAAGGACACCGACGCTTATCGTCTTTCCTTCCTTCTCAGCCACCTCAATCATGGACAGTAGCTCAGTCACTGTTTGATCTGGATCTACTGCCCAAGCTAGGTCCAGTATTTTCATGATTTGGTATGGTTGCATCGTTAGCTATCCACTGGTCTTATACCATGTTTAGTGCTCACGCTGCGTCCATTACCTCACCAGCCAGCGCCTGTAAGTCCAACTTACGATCTGCACTCTTCTCGCTAGAAGCCACATACCCAAGTACGTTGGCTGCCCACCACCTAGTAGCTACTGGTGTATCCCCCTTCACGCCCACTGGTGGAAGATCGATGATGTCAGAGTTACCAGCCTTAAGCATGGTCTCTACCAACTCCAACTCCTTCTTAGTGAGTAGCTGGCCAAACATGGCCTTTAGCTTGTGCCAGGGTATCTCTTCCTCATGAGCGATACTGATGACCTTTAATACTTGTGCAACAGCCTCAGGGGATAGCTGCCCACGTACAGCATCATGGATAGCAGAGGACTGAGCTTCTACTTCCTTGATAGCAGTCTCATCCGATATCTCGATATCGGACTCTTGAATGACGGACCCTAGGTGCACCCTACTGATCTTGTCCTCCCACACAGCCATGGTACCTGAGGAGATACGCATGACGCTGAGACTTACCTTCAGCCTGCCTGATCCGAAGTCTGAGTTGGTCCAGTTCACACCAACACCTACGAACTCGTTAGGCACTGGCTCGAACACATGTGGTAGGTAGCACTTCAAACTGATGCGGATGTCACTAGCTACTGCGTCAATGGGTATTGCCCCCACTGCTGTGCAGGCCTCTACGTAAGCTCTGAGTAGCGGGGCACTAGCTAGGTACCTGTTGTAGCTACGGCTGAGAAACCCACGCAGCTCACTACCCACGATACGATGCAGGAACATGGGAGCTGCATCACGTCGGCCCTTGAATGCGGCTTTGTGATAGATCTCCTCAAAGTTCTTTACCAACAGCTCACGCTCCCAAGGCTCACCCGATACCAACCTGGTAACGAACATCTTCGGTATGCCAGCTGTGCTAGCCAGCTGGTTCAATGCATGGTTGTGGATACTGTGAGCCAGGCCGCCATACATGATACGAATACCGTCAGTACCCGTACCGTTGAATGGCAGAAACTCCATAGCCTTAGGTGGTACAAGCTTGTCCCGTATCACCATAGAGCTGACTTTAGCTATGAGCTCACCGCCCATAACCTCTCCTACGGCTAGTTTCTTGTGTAGCGTTTCAACTGCACGTACAGCTTCAGCACTTGGCTGAGCTGCCAATTCAAATAGATCCATTGTGTTCCCTCCAAAAAGAAACGGCGCCTGGGGTCACCAAGCGCCGTTTCGACTTACTAGTAGTTCTCTACTCAGGTCACAGGTACCTATTGTACTTCCCAATGATACCCGTTTTCAACCGAGAAACTTGAGATGGTGACTTCCCCAATTTATCCGCCAACTTATTGGTAGATGTGATGGTCTGCCTACCGCCATAACCAAATACGTGGTCGAACACTTCTTGTTCTTCCGGCGTTAGCGTAGGCCTGAGCAAGCTTAGGACTTCTTGAGACCTAGGAGATGCTTTAGGGTTCGGGTCACTCTCAAAGGAACTCCCGACAACATCCTTCATCTGAGCCTTCTGCACATCTTTTACCATTTTGGCTGAGATGTTGAGCTGCTGCCCAATTTCTAGATGGGTGGGGTCCCTACCTAGATCTTCTTTCAGCTGCTCCCTAGCGCTGTTTATGGAACCTATGAGCCTGGTCTTGGGCTCAGGGATGGCTGCTAGGTTCTGAGTCCTGTACACGAACCTGAGGCTCTTCTTGAGCCTATTACCCACGTGGGTATTGAGGCTAGCCCCACGAGAGGGATCGTAAGTCTCGAAAGCCTTGATGGCTTGCCCCATCATGTGAGCTCGTAGAGCTGACTCTTGCACGTTAGGAGCTTTCCACTGTCTAACCTTCTGGTTGATCAGCGGGTCGAACCTCTTGAGCAGTGGGTCTAGCTGCTTAGGGGTAGGGTTCTTTCTCCACTGCTCCCAGTGGTGCACGTCTTGTGCGTTACGGTCAGTAGATGTCTTTGTTTTCTCTGTGAGGTAATCGTCTAGTGGATTGGTCATCGTCCTATGACTTTGTTCACCTGCTGAGCTAGCGTCTGCGCCCTCGGGTGAGACACCTTGAGCTTGCCTTTCGGCTGGAGCAGGGCAGAGTGTGCTTCGAAGTCACCACTGGCTGCGTGGCTTAGCTGCTGGCTGACATCAGCCTTCTGTGCAGCACCAGCTTGCTGAGTACCAGAGAAAGCCCGGCTTAGCTCCCCCTGGCGCGTCTCTATGCTGTTCTTATGCGCCCCAGTGCTGTTGTGGTAGGGGTCTTTTGGACCTGGCTCTCCCCATGGGGCGTCAGTAGTACCAGTCGGCCTGTCAGGAGGGTTCTTAACTATGGACGTAGTCCCCACAGTTGAGCGTTGCTCATCGCTGGTATCTACCGACGTACTCGGATTGATGTCTACCGCCTGCTTTAGCAGGTTGTAGAACTCAGACGGGTCGCCATGAGTAACACTATCACTGGACAGGTTGATTGACTGATTAGCCATGGTTCGATGATACCACCCCATCAAGTAGTTGTGAAAGGTCTGCCTCTAAAGCAGCCAAACGAGCTAACGGGGCCGCTGTAGCCGCCAGAACCGCCTTAGTCTTAGCGAGCTCCCCAGAAATTAGGTCTTTGTCTAACCTGACCCTGGCTAGCTTGTCTGATAAATCGGTTACCTTAGCCAGGTGCTGCTCATTGTGTTTCTTCAGGTCATCCTGAAGCATAGAGATAAGTTCCTCTTTAACATCGTTGGAGGAGTACACCCGCCAGCACTCTAGCCTCTTTACCAGCTCCTCCCACATACCGGCAGCATACCCCTCCGTGGATACCTGAGCACTCAGTACTACTTTGCCTACGTAGTTCTGGTGAAATGAGCTAGCAGTATCTGAGATGGTAGCTTCTTCTAGATAGAACGTCACACCTGGGATTCGTTCGTCTACTAAGTCCATGGTCTTAGAGCGTTCCTTTCATCAATGGCTAGTAAGTCACGCAGCATCTTTAACTTGAAGGTAGGTGTCGTGATTATGCAGGTAGCCGCAGTAGCCCCGATAACGTGGATACCGTCTATCGGCCCTCGTAGTTTTACACGCAGTAGTGTTGCGGCCCCTAGAGCAGCAAGTACTGAGGACTTACGTTGTAGTAAGTTAGCGGAGAGATAACTGCCAGTAGATACAGATGAAGTACGCGGGCTAGCGAACGATAGCTCTGTACTTCTAATGACTACTTCATCAGCTACCTTTTGTAACTTACCCACCAGCTCGGTTAACCCTACTCGTGACCGTTTGAAGTCTTTCGTTACGTCCCATGGGCCTAGTAGGTCAGCTACGTTCAACCCCAATGTTGGGACGAGGTACCAGTACAGGTACTCTACGCAGTAGAACGCCCTTAACCGCTCTATCTTAGGTGTTATGACAGCTACGTCACAGCGGGCTGGTAAGTCCTCAAAAGCGGATTGCTCTGCTTCATAGAGCACAGCATCAGTGCTCTCCTTAAATTTGAGAGCTATGGCAAACGCCTTAGCTACATTGTTCATGGTATTAGGCCTCATAGCCGTTATACCTACGAACTGTAGAATTTGTTAAACGCCCAAAGTCTTAGAGCCACCACCTATAGCTCCAGCTCCAACAGCTCCAGACATAGGGACACCAAAGCCTACGGGCTTGCTTTGCTGAGCGATACTGGGTCCAGGTGCTGCTGGCACACCAGGGGCTCCTACAGCCTGGGCCTTACGCAGCTGCCCCATAGGGCTAACGATAGAAGCCTGCTTAAACACTGGCAGTAGTGCGGCCGTCTTCGTGTCCATCTTAAGGACGGGCTGAGTAATAGGCAGATTACCACTACGGTAGTTAACGTGTAGGTGACCTATTGGTCCGCTATACTGCGATGTAGCGAAAGAACCATCTGCAGTCTTCTTCTGACCTTTGTCCTGAAATCCAAATGCTTTAGGCATAGACTGCACCGCTTGTAGTATCTCTGTTGGTAACTCAGACAATACTTGCTGAGCTGTAGACTTGTGGCCTTTCAAGCGACCACGTAGGTAGTAGTAAAGTCCTGGTAACCCCTCGTCCTTCGCATGTGGTACTCCTCCGGCAAAGGCCTTGACCTTCTTAGCCGGAGTGTGTGCAGCCCGAGCAAGCATGGTAGCAGCTGGGTGCTCATCAGCATGCATAGTCCAGCCCTCTGGATGAGAGTGGATATGGTACAGGTTAGTTGGGTGGCGAAAGGACTCTAATCGATCCTGCCCTGCCTCTGGTATAGCCAGCTTAACAGGAACAAACCCTAGTTGATGTATGTCACGCTCTGACAGTACATCCTTGGGGATAACTATGCGCTTGTGTGCAGTACCGGCTAGTGTCCCACCGTAACCTAGAAGATTAGTGAGGTAGTCGAAACGCTTGGTTAAGTTTTCTTGCTGTTTTGCCCCATAAGGAGCAGAGAGATCACCAGCTGAAGGTTCGAATGCGCTATCTAACTTACCCCGCACAGCAAAGCCTCCGCAGCCTTTTTCATACGCTTCTTAGCTGTATTGTACTTGTTAGCTTCATGATAAGCACCAGCGGCTGTATTCTCAAAGAGCATTTTAGTACCGTGCGCAGCTAACGCTATCGCTGGTGCATACCTGGGAGCCGTAACCGCCGCCGCACCAGTGTATGCACTTCCTATAAACGCTGACAGTGCTTTGTGGTAAGGACCGAGTTCCTTTAGCTCCTTAATTCTCTCTTGGCCCCTCGATGGGTCATATTTTTCCAATTTATTTAACCCCATTGTAGCTCCATGAACGGCACCTGCTCCCAAAGTACCAGCAGTACCCGCAGCTAGGGCTACCCCCGCTGGTATCAGATGGGTGAGTATCTTCATCTTTTTGGGAGACATCTTAAGTTTACCTAGTTGCTCTATTAACTCAGGGTTTTGCATAACAGCTCTCCCTACACCCCAACCTACCTGACCTCCTAGTGGGGCTCCTACGAGGGCAGATCCAATAAGCCCTTTTTTAAAGGTAGGCTTCTCTGGCTCACCCTTTTGCTTAAAGTTCTTGACTGTATGTGCCAGTGAACCAGCACCTATAGCTGCAGCAACTGCTGCTGCAGCTATGTTGGCTTTTCTGCTCTTAAAGCGTATATCTGGCGGGGTCGAATAAACATTCGAATAACCACCGTATGAGGAACCCCCATGAGCTGAGGAGCCACCAGACCTATCACTTCTCCACTTAGACTGCCTAGCCCCAGCATAACGTTCATTAGCTGCGGTCATAAAACGCTTTTGGACGTTCTTAGGTATCTTTGCCTCATCCATCATCTTTTGCAGTTCTTCTACAGAACCACCTTTAGCCAAGTGCGGGCCTCCTTTCTGCTCCCACCATTGGCCAATATTTACGCTGTCGTCTACCCCAGCGGAGGAAGAAGCACTGCCACCACCATGCGGGGGAAGCGCAAGAGATGCAGCATACTTACTTAGCTCACTGAGCCAAGGATCTGAAGCTACATACACACTATCTCTAAAGTTCGACCACACGGTGCTGTGTATTGTCATTTGATTGCGAAGCTTTTGTTGGGAGGGGCGGCAGACAGAACCCTAGTTTTGGGGGTGGCTAACTGGACAGGTGACTGAAGGTATCGAGCTTTCTTCTCAGTGTAGCTATGTATAGCTTCCCGAGCTTTTTCCTTCGCATTGATAGCACCATGCTGTACCCGGTTAACGCCAAGGTGCACCTTCTCAGAGATGTGCTTTCTAGTATCTGAGTCCTTATCAGTGAGATCTAGTGCGCGATCTTTAAGCCAAGTAAACCTACCAGCTTCCTTGTGAAGCTCGTCTACGAAGCCACCCCACATGGCAGCCTTGATGGCCCTTGGAGACTGAGCTCCAGTAGCCATACCAACAGTTGGCCTAGGTGGGACAACCTGTGCTGGCATGTGGCTACCTAGCTGACGCGTAATCGCTCCAGTGAGATCTTCATCAGGTTGTGCGCCCCAATCCATTAAGATCATAGCCTGCTGAGGAAGCATCCCACGCTGTGTGACATGGGGGTGCGCTTCGATAGCTTGCCGTATGTGCGGAGGTAGCGTCTCGTAAGCAGCACGAGATTCGTCACTACCTATCCGTGTGGCACCCGTCGTGGTGGATGGGTCTGGTATAGGTAGCGACGTACCCTGAAAAGAGTCACCTGGCCTAAAGGGAGAACCAGGTTCTCTTGGCGCCAGCTGTCCAGCTGGTCGTGGTGGTACGACCGCAGGCATACCTGAGTTAGGGGCAGCAGCAGCTTGTACGTGCGCTGGTGGCACAGGTATTCTGTTTGGTAACGGTGGCGGTTGTGCCTTGTTAGCTAACGATGAGAACTGTAAAGAACCAGCAGCCACCGACTGCGCCGGTGCTGCTCCTTGAGTTGGCACATGTTCAGCAATAGCTTTACCTATGTCGAACTTGGGCGTAGCTGCGAGGTTAGGTAGTTTAGGTACAGCAAGAGCCATCGCTGCTAGCTTGTGTAGCAAAGCGAAGCTCACCTTCTCAGGAAGATGTGCCCCTTCTGGGGTATGTTCTTGCCACCGATCAGCAATACCTGGATGTTTAGCGTACATAAATCTTCTCTGTGCTTGCGACTTGAACGGCATTTAAGACTTTGCTGTATCTTGCTTGAGAAACTTCTTAAGCTTAGATGCCTCAGTTCTGCGGCCTACCTCATTCTGCAGAAGTGGTAAAGCGCCAGCAGCCAATGCACCACCTACGGTATGCCCAGCTATAGAACGTAACCGCCCCTTGGCACCCTTCAGTACAGGATCACCGGATACTACGCTCTTCAATGCCGAAATAGCTGGTGTAGTAACAGCTCCTATAGCGCCGTAATCTGCCATTTGACGCTTGGTAGGCTTGTTACCCTCAAGGAAGTCTAACCTATCAGCCGCTCGTGCTGCTTCTGCTGCTGAAACAGAACCATGCTTCCGTGTTACTGCGTGTTCAAAGGCTGGCATAAGAGCGCCCAAACCTACTACCTCAGCAGCTGGGTGGGCCACAGCGGGTAAGAACTCTCGCTTTTCTACTTCGTGCGGGTTGTACTTCCCAGACAACCCAGCTCTGACATGTGCTTGCAACTCGTCTATAGACGGCAAAGCCAGTAACCCCAAGCCAGCATGCTCTAAACCTTCATGCGATGCTTGCTTCTCAAGTACAGCAGTCAGCTGGTAGTCAGCTGCGGCGTTGAGCTTAACTAGCTCATCAACGAAGGCAATCTTGGTAGCCTCTGCCATCTTCGCTGTGTCAGATATGTTAGCAATAGGTGTGAAGTCCACAGGAGCCTTCTGCTCAGCAATGGCGTTCTGCTTAGCTGCTTCAGGACTGAAGAGACTAGCTACAGTTACTGGAGAGGCCAGCTTGGTCACGTCCACAAGAGCTCTGCTAAGTTTGCTCATCACTAACCTTCGACTTTCCCACTATCAACGGTATTGCCACCATTGGTTTGAATAGCGTATGGCCCGCTAATACGTACAGCTTGCTCTGGCGCTAGTGATTCTACAAGACCGCCTTGCCCAGCACGCTGTTTACTGCCGCGCTGATACTGCCCATCTCGGGTGGGTACGTCACCCCTCCTAGGTGCACCAGAGTCACCACCATCGATAGGCGTAGCTATCTTCACTAGCTCGCAAGCAAAGCTGTGAAAGACGACAGGGGACATCAGTAAGCTCGCTCTGATGGCCTATTGTTCGAGTCTGTATCTAAAAGACCTGGAGCTGTAGTTGTCGTTACTGTCTGTCGATCTACTGTCTTGGCCGGACTAATAGTATCTTCACGAGAGGGTACGTCACCACGCTTACCCTTGGCCCTTGCTGGTGCACCAGTCTTGGGGTCACTATCAGAGTAGAAGAGAGAGCTCTGGTCAGAACCGAAGGCACTCTTGTAGAGCTCACCGGCCTTATCCTTGGCCAACATGGTCTCGGCACTCATAGGCCGACGACCACTCCGTAACTTGGAAGAAGCAGCCAGCATCTGGTTAGACGCGGCTATCTTATTGAGCTCGTTGAAAAACGCAGCTTTAATGGCTTCGTCATAGGTCATGAATGGCCTATAAGTTATACCATCTAGCTCAAAACTAGGGAATCAACCTAGGATAGCCCGAGAGAAGAGCATAGCAGCAACTAGCTGTTGAACAGCATGGAATTTACGCCCCCTAGTATCCCCACGCTGGGCTACTACGGAACCACGTGCGATGTTCAGGATACTATCTATCTCAGGTGTAACTAACCCGAAGAGGTCGTCGTATGGACCAAATGCTTTGGAGTGAAAACCCTCGAAGCCTGAAATGACAGAGCTACCGTCATCACTGAACTTCAAGTCACTGGTGCCCAGCATGTCTACCATAGAAGCAATAGGCCTCCATGTGTACGCGCGTATGAACTCCTCTGCGTCCATCTCGCTAGCCTTGATGTAGCTATAGACAGACACCAAAAACTCTACGGCTTGCTGAATACTCGTATCAGAATCCAACGCTAAAATTGCTGGTGCATCTTCACGAGCATCGTAACTACCGTCAGACTTGAGACGTGTAGCTAATGCGTCTTCTGCCTCTTGATTAATCGCACCAGTAGAAGAGCCACCTGGGTCAGCTACCTGTTGTGGGTCATTGATAGACCCAGTACCGAAGAACTGACCATAGGCCTGCCCCACCTTGGATGGAGACCACACATCGCCGTACCAACCAGGTGTGATGTACGCCTCAGCTGGTAGATCTACAACCTGTGCACGGTACTTAGGTATCTCCTCCGTCACCTTGTAGGCCTTGAACACAACCTTTATGTTGGGGTCACCAATGATACTACCCACGATGTGCGAGCCCAGGCTGTTACCACTTACTGGCACACCAATAGGCACTAGTATCTTTTGAGACTTACCAGCCTCGTATCCCTTCCTACGAGATTCTCCAGCGAACAGAGGCAAGCTACGGCCAGTAGGTTCTAGGAAGTCAGCCCCACCACCTTGGTATTGTGCTGTAACATCTACTACGTCTGTGATGCGGCCAAAATTAGGGCCAAGGGAGAAGAGCTTAGGTGCACTAGCCGCAGCTACGTCTGTAGACCTAAGAGCGTCTGTGCCAAACCGCTTACGTACTTTTTGATCCCGGTCTACAGAGCCAAGGAACTCTACTGACTCTTCAGCCTGTCTAGGGAAGCTGCAACCAATAGAAGTAGTTCCTCGTGACTCTGACTGCGATACTGAGTGGGACACCTGAGTAAAGTTACCTAGGAAGTTGGTGCCTAAAGCCTGGCCAGCCAGTACTTGAGGAAACCCCTTTGTAGCTCTGAGCTCGTTGTACACCTTTAAGGAGGCCTCATCAACGTACTTGTCCATCACAAGTCCAGGGAACCCACAGGCTATATACGGGTTGAACTTGCCTGTGATGTTCATCTGCCTAGAGTTGAACCTATGCTTAAAATACAGGAAGTTCGTAGAGCGCTGTGCGTAACCTATCTTGTCAGTAGGACCGGTCTTGCTAGCAGTGGCTCTATTTACCCACTCTGTGGAGTTGGCTGGGGTAGTTGGGTTAAGTGTCTTAGGTTGACCCTTCTTACTAACTATAGAGCTCTGACCAGCAGCTGCTGCAAAGATGTTGAACTCCCCCATCTTCTCGAACACTGGGAGTATCCCGGTGAAGAGCTCATGGTCTAAGAGATCGTTACGTAGCATGCCCTGTAAGTCTGCTTTGCCCTTCTTTAAGCTATTGCCCGTAGGTGCAAAGAAGAACTTGTCAAACAGCATGTCCTCACCAAAGAACTCGTCGTTGGTCTTAAGGAGGAACCTAGTGGGCTCTTTCAGGAACGTACGTTGGTAGTCTAGCTGATAATAGTTCTCAGGGAACAGCACGTTGCAACGTGGCGGAGACGTGAACCAAATATCAGGTCGTAGTATCTGTTGCTGAAGGATAGCTGGCTCTGAGTCTTTGGCCTTCGTAGTAGGTATAGCAAACTGCACAACACTGGTAAGTTGGGCAATAGCCTCATCGAGCTTATTAGTAACTTTCTGTTGTGTAGTCTCTGGCGCTTTAGGGCCCCAGCTGCGCATAGCCTGAGCAGCTGCAGCTAGAGACCTACCAGCTTGGCTAAACCAAGACTTAAGACGCTCTGGTGCCCTACCCATCTGAGCTTGTGTGCTGTTGAGTGTCCTACGCACACCGTTAATCTGAGAAGATACATTCTTAATGGCTGCTACTTTAGAGAGGCTAGTGGGGTTACTAACTAGGTCAGCCAAGCCAGCCTTAACTAGTGAGAGCCCAAACACTGCGTCCTTAGCGGTTACCGCTATAAACCCTAGCCTAGTGTCATCTATCAGTGGTGCTCTACCTACTCCTCCTATAGAGCCATCCTTACCAGGCTTGTACATTGGGCAAGGTTGCCCATAGGTCTCATAGAACATGACGCCGCTTATGGCATTCATAGCCTGGCGTATTGATACCTGACCACCTTGCCCACCCAGTAGCCTATCGAAGTACCCTGAATAGCCGTTCCTGCTGATCAGCCTCTTTGACGTGGGGTCGTCTTCTATGGCTGTGATCATCTGCGTGATGTGCAGCCGCAGCTCAGCTAACGAGAAGAAGATGTTCTGCCCAGCTACCTTCTTACCGGGCACGCCGTCAGCGCTAGCCTTTGGGTAGAAGGTGCCACCTATGGACTCTACTAAACGGATAAGCCCAGCCGCTAAACCCTCCATCTTAGGAAAGGTGGCGCACTTACCACTGCTAACAATGGCTGTTAATACGCTTCCCTGGGTAGATAGGAAATCGGTAAACAGGTTTGTAGCACCACCAGAGAACACAGCTTTGATACCCGGACCAAAGATATCTGTGTTGTTGAACTGGTATGCGTAATCCCAGTAGTTAGAGAAGTCCTCACACTGCAGCACTAGCGAACGCTGAGATTGGTTCTTAGACCATTGAAAGCCAACGACCTCACCACCGAACAGTAGCTTATAGTTTTCGTTGCCAAGATCTGACAGCACGTTCTTTATCGTGCCATCATCAGTCTGACCGTCTTCCGCCTTCTCGTCATACGACCGGCGTGACAACTGGTAAGCAGTAGGAGACTTAGAGGTGCCCGGTGTAACTAGCGGGCCTCTGTTATAGATATTGGGACTTGCTGCAGCGTAGAAGTCCAGAAAGAACAGATGGACCAACGTACGTGGAAGCAGACGTGTGCCTTCAGCTAACGGTGGTATCTGTATAGAGCATACTACCGGGCTGTTAGGTGCCGCTTGTATATTGGCGGCTATCACAGGAACCTCTTGTCCCTCTAAGAAGAGACGTAGACGTAATCGTTGCCCGTGTGCAGATGACATTATGGGAAGCTTGCCTGAGCCCAGGCTCCAGCGAAAGCCCCAGAACCATCAACACCAGAGAAAGATCCAGAAGATGCCTGCCCAGTTGGGTCTAATCTCCCTGGGACAGAGACCATGGCGAAGGCTGATGGTCTGCCGGTGACGGTTGTGTAAGCGCCGCCCATTTGGCCAGATGTGCCTCCCCCTAGTCCTGTTCTTGTGTAAGTCCCGCTGCTAGCAAAAGCTCCTGATCCAGTAGACACACCTGCCACAGCAAAGGCACCAGCTGAGCCGCCTAGTGCAGTTATGTCTCGGGTAGGCCTGTTGAAGCTGGTGTACGCGACACCAGCTCTCGCACTAGCGCCCACCCCAGCAAAGGCAAAGAGTCTTGGGTCTCTGAAGCCTGGGTCACCAGTACTAGAGCACCCACCGAAACCAGGTCCTCCGTAGTCAGCAAACCCTACTACTCCAAAACCTGGGCCTACAGCATGGGGGCTCTTGTACCCATACCGTGGGTCGTTAACGCCCTCCACGTAACGAAACCTGTCCTGGTTAAACACGTTCTTCAGAGCTGACGTGGGCCCGAAGATGCCAGCGAAAGAACTTCTGGTGCTAGCCAGCGACGTTCCATTAGCTGTAGTTACTATACCCGCGCTGGCTACTCCTCCAGCGAAGGCTCCACCAAAAGCTCTACCTCCTGAGCTAGCTATGGCGAAGGCACCAGCTGCGCCGCTTACACCACCACCGAAGCCTTGTGCTGCCCCTCCGAATCTAGGGCCGAACCCAGCTACAGCTCCTGCACCTGCCCCAGCTGTAAAGATGGGACCCACACCAAGGCCATTCATAACCTTAGGGGAACCCAATACGCCCCTTGAGTCAGTCGGCGTATCTCTGGCTAAAAAGTGTTGTAGCTTCTTACCAAAAGATTCTTCCTCTGGTGGTGGCTCAGGGGTAGGTGGCGCAGGCTCTACATAGTTAGCCATCTGGTTAGCGGCTTCTGTCTGTAGGTCGTCGTCAGCATTAGTTATCGAGTCTACGATCCCCTGTAGCAAGAACAACGGAGGACGGTCATCTTGCAGCGTGTAACTTAGACCAGTTGAGGTACCTGCATTATCTGAGCTGTCTATATACTCGTCGAAATTGTCATAGATCTTACCCCTATGCCCAGGACCAGAACTCCTGGTTGACTGAAGAGCGCTAGTGACAGCTGGATCGGTCAAACCACCAGGAGGAGCATTCCTCACAGCATCACTAAGTGCACGATCAGAACCAAACTGCCCTGGTGGGAAGTTCTGTATAGCAGCTAGGTTCTTAGCTATCGCCGCGTTAGCAGCCTCTATCTCATCAGGCTTTAGATCTGTGGGAGGACCAATAGCCCCACGTAACTGTTCGTTAAGGGAGAGCAGTGCGTCTACGGCTGCCTGGTCTGCTGCAGAGCGAGTGCTTACAGCATTACTAGCGATCTGCTGAGCGTCTGTATTGACTGTGTCAGGCGGTGCATCAAGGTCTATCGTGGTGACAATAGTCCTAGTCGGGTAATCCGTAGCTCCTATGAATGACACGTTGGACTGGTTAGTCACAAAGAACTTGAAGCTGAGCTGCACTGATAGAGGCGTATCAGCTGTCTTCGCAGCTTGGGCTCCGAGGATGTAACCCTCTACGATATTGTCATCGTAGAAAAGGTAGCAACGTGCGCCCATCTCTACAAGCTTAGTACCACGTAGGTACTTGTTGTAGTTCTCCCACCACTCTGCTTCCCAGTTGAAGTCGTTACTGTTGAGCAGTATTGCGCTGACGTCTAAGAAGCGTGGGGACTCACCAAAGAAGAATATGTAGGCATCCCCGAAGGTCTCTACAATTTGGTTCTTCTCCATACGTGCTTCCTGCACTGACTGCAGAATGAAGTTAGAAGAGCCACCCTCTGAGAAACCAGTAGGTGAGCTAGAGTCTATGATCGGTATCTCTGTGTTGTCCGCACGTACTACCTTCAAGAAAGCATAGGTATCTTCCTTGATCTCCAAACCACGTACAGGCCTACGTACGTTGGACTTACCAGCACGAGAGGTGCCACCACCACCGGCTCCTCCAGTATTCTTTTTAGTACGCGCGTTGCTCTCATCAAACGCATCAGTAACTAGCTCTATAAAAACAGGCATTAGGTTACCAGGTTGGTCTTGATGAGGAAGTCTTTTACAGACCGTGGAATAGGTGTCCCGTTGTACGGCTCGTTCTGCTGAATAGAGAAGGCAGCTGCTTTCACCATGACGAGATAAGGGTCTTCTGGAGCAATCTTATCACGTAGCATGAACGTGTAGAGTCTATCGTGCTTCTTGATGGTGATAGGAACCTCTGTGCGACACGGAATACCGGCGCAACCTGGGGGCTCTACGAATGGAGTGACACCTTGAAATAGAAGGGACTTCATTCGAGCATTCCTTTGGTGCTATGAGCAATCGCGTCTAGTGACACTTGCATCTGCACTCTGGACTTAGCAGCAGCAACAGCTGCATCAGCCGTAATTTTCAAACTCTCTACCATCTTAGCCTGCAGTGGATTGTCCGCCGCATCCTTCTTTTCTTTCTTCTCTACCATGCTCTTCTGCAGAGCCTGACCAACAGCGCCACCAAGCATACTCTGAGATTTCTCAGCTCTGTCATGCGGGTTAGTTGCTTTAGCTAGGCCCATGAGGGAGTCTTTAACACCAGGGGCAGTAAAGTCTATTTGGCCAGCTTTAGCGATTGCTCTAGCCTGCTCTTCAGGGCCTGAACCTGCGGCCCTTAGCTGCTTCTCGGATATGGTTATACCTAGTGCCTCTGCAGCAGCTGAGAGTCCGGCAGTTATATTACCCTCGGCTACACCCCGCTTACGCATCTCACCCTTTTTGCCCTTACCTTGCGCCTTCTCAATTCTAGACTGAATGTCACCTAGCTGAGAAAGTTCGCCTCCACCAAGGTCGCCCATACCCTGGTCAGACAAACCAGCACCAAGTGCTGCTATCTGCTTACCAGTCATGCCACTTAGCTTCTCCTTGGCGGTATCACGCATTTTCATCTGCTTCTCAAGCATAGCTTTCTTAGCATTGTCATCCCCGCCCTCAAAAGTGGCACCTAGTTCAGAGGCAGCCAGCATACCAGCAGCGTATTCTTTACCTGCTGTACCAGCTACTGCGCCTAGTGCATCAGATGCCTCAGCAGTTAGCTTCATTTCTTTGCTACCAGCTTCCTGCGCTAACTTACCAGTCAAAGCACCACGCAGGTCTAACCCTTGTGACTTAGCCACAGTAGTAGCTGCTGTATTACGTGCTTCCATCTCTTTCTGAGAATAAGCGGCTACGTTGGCTTCTGCATGCCCTCTAGCTTGTTCACCAGAGATACCTAAAGACTTACCTATGCCCTCGTAATCCGCGTCAGTTAAGTCGCTGACTTTAACACCCTTCTTAATAGCGATAGCTTGAGCAGCTGATAGAGTCTTAATACTCTTGTTTCTCTCAAGATCTGCCTTCTCTGGTCCAGAGGCTTCACCATCCTTTACCTTCTGTTCTAGGGTTTTGATATCGGTGTCTATTTTACCTAGTGTTGCCTTCTTAGTGTCTTCATCAGCACTTAGAGCACCCTCACGAAGTGTCTGTGCCTCATCACTTAACAATGAGGCTCCCAGATCTTTTGCGGAAGCCCCGTTATCCTGCCCCCACAGCTGGTGCGCCACCAATGTAGCTGCAGCTCCTGCTGCAGCCCCACCTACCGCGCCTATTTGCATACCAATAGGAGCTAGCAACCCGAAAGATATGGCCCCAAGGGCACTACCAACTAGTCCTGCTCCAACACCAGCACCAATCAGTGAGGCTGCCCCGCCAGCCATTGCCCAGTTCTCACCACGTGAGGCGTCTGCTCCTGCAGCGTCGCGTCCACGAAACACACTACCGAGAGCTTCATTTTTCTCCTGCTCTGACCCAAACTTCAAACCTTCCAAACCTTCGGCCTTGTCGCCAGTAACTGTGCCGATTCCCAACATCTTCTGAAAAAAGTCTGAACTGCCAGCACCTTGCTTAGTGATATTACCGAAAGTGCCACTCCTAAGCTTTTCAGCACCTGCACCAAAGAGCGCTGAAGATCCCTGCCCACCTAGACCTAAAGAAGCCATAGCACTCTTACGATCAGCAGAACCAGCTGAGCTCCTGCTAAGAGAGTCGTACTTCTTAGCTGCTGTTTGATCGAAGACCGCTAGTAGCTGACCAGTCGCCTTGTTAGCGAGCTTCTCGAAGGTATCTGCAGCATCTTCAAAGATGTCAGCACCTGCCTTTTGAACGGCGTTGTTTACAGTTGCCTTAGCTTTGTCGAAGCTACGCTTTAAACCTTCTATACCTCTTGTAGACTTAGATAGCTGCGCTTGCGTATTAACCCCTGCACTAAGTGAGGTTTTCCGCTGTTGCTCAAGAAGCATCGGTAGGTTCTCTACCTCCTGCATTGTTCGCTCGTTCTCATCTACGCTACCACCCGCGTAGCGCTGATAAGCGAGCATGGCTTTGTCACGCCCCTCCCCTTTGAAAGAGATACCCTTCTCCTGTAGCCAGCTTTTCATAGCCATAGCTGGTACTAACCCACCAAATTGAGCCAGTGCCTCACCAGATAACTTCCCTTTGTTAATAAGGAAGTTGGCTTGGCCAATACCACCTAGGTTCCTATTCGTGTTTGCGTGGGCCATCCGCATTGTTTCATCAGTGCTGATACCACCTCTTTCCCATGCACGTACTGAAGCCTCGTTAAGCTTACCGTCTTTACCTGCCAGTGAAGCTAAGAACCGTGTTCCTACGCCCTTTTGAAGAAAGTTCGCGGCCTGCCCTAGCTGGTTAGTGTTCAAGGCTTGCCGACCTTCAGCCCCACGAAGACCAGTAGCTTCGTACACATCATCGTCACTTAAGAGACCACTGTCTGTAGCCGCTCCTATAAGACCTATGTTCCGAAGCCCTGCTGCTGCACCAGACTGACCCCGTCCACCTATAGACCTGGATATCTGAGATCCTATATTCATAGCGGCTGACGCTTCAGTCACGGCTATAGTGCCTGACGCAGTTACTGCAGACATGCCTTTAGCGAACTTACCAGTATTCTTTAAGCTCACTCCTGACTGACGCATAGCTCCCATCATCTGTTGAGCTTCTTCTAAGTTAGTCCCAAAAGCAGTGGCTATCTCTTTCAGAGTACCCACCATCTCTTTGAACTTAGAGGAGAACTCTTTGGCACTGCGCACACCTTGGGCCATACCCATGCGGCCCATGTTGCCTGCTAGCCGTCCCAGCTCTTCAAACCCCACCATCTCACCCATGGGTCCTTGAGCACTACCAGCCATGCTCCTAAGGTTGCTAGAAATGGTTGCTGTATCTGTGCTGTTAAACCCACGACCACCATGAGCTGATGGGTTAATGAAATTGAAGTTACTGCGCATGGATGAATTGAACTGCTGTTGCTGCTGCATGCCAGTCATCAGCTGGTTACCGACATAATCTACGCCAGCACCCAATGCCATCATCGGTGCCATGGCCGCTATACCTGCGGCTCCGGCAGCTAGCCCTCCTGCGCCCCTAGCTCCCCACGCGGCCTTTGCACCCATTTGAAGTGGGCTGATACCCGCCATAGCGGATAAGCCGATACCAACTGGAGCAGCTACCCCTGATATGAAGTTAGCCGCGTGCCCGGCAAACTGTTCTCCAGTAGGTATATGCCCTTGGTGTTGCCCGACCATTCCAGACTGCACCATGTTGTTCATGGCGCCGTTCTGAAAGGCCCCATTCATCTGGGCGATATCCATACTAGATAGAGGCATCGTCTAAATCCTTACAGGCAGTCTAGCACGGTCAAATGTGGTCTAGGTAGCCGTACATCGTGTGGGATTTTACGGCGTCAATTTACGCGACATTTAGGGGATAAAAGAAGTGGAAGGAGCACTAATGGTACCACTCGTAATAGCAGTCTGTCTCGGCGCCCGTACGATTCTCGGCGTTGGCGGGAAGGTATTGGAGATTGTCGCCGCCAAAAAGCGGATCTCCAAGATGCTCGTGAAGACCGAAGCTGGTGAAGGTTTCTACGCAGCCAGCATCAACGTACCGGAGGGCTGCTGCCACATGTACATGACTGAGGAAGAGATCAAAGACTTCCTGGACAAGAACAAGACAACCCTACTCACCGGTGCTGCACGGTATTCTGCAGTGAAAGGAAAGCAATGGGACGTATGAAAAAGGGTACTCCGATCACCCCGGAGTTCCACGCATCCATCCAAGAACCAGCTCTGCAAATCTCACGAAATCGTGGGGATAACAGTAATGAGAGCAACTACAACTCTCAGGAGACTCAAAGCAACATGATCAATCCCGAAAACACCACGGATACGAACAACTCCAAGAGCTCCGCAGCGGCACCGGCGTTCAACCCGGAGAAGAGCCAGATCCCCCCGGAGCTGGAGGTGCTCCTCAACACCAGCCTCATGGCCCTGAACTCCTTCGCGGAGGCGCAGAACCGAAGCCACCGCGCGACGGCTCCGGCGGCGTTCCATCTCCCGAAGGAAGTCGCTGACGCATTCGAGAAGATGGGGCAAGCCGCCGACACCTTCAAGGAGGCGCAGGCAGAGGCACAGAAGCCGGTGCCTCTGACCAAGGACCTGCTGAGGACGGCAGCGACCCTCACCGTGAAGGGCGTGATCCTTTGCGGACTGGTCGTCGGCACGACTGTGGCACTGCGAGCCGTCAGCCCCGTCGAAGCGGTGGTCTGAGGCAAGAGAACAGTCCGGGGGCACTCCCCCCGGATACTGTTCTTTTAGTTACTCTTTTCCCTTGCATGTATAACTAAAAGACTAAATACTACATGTATGGCAACTCTACTTGAAGGTAACTTTTCCTTTGAGAACGCGGCTGTCATGCTTGAAGCATGTCAAGAAGCGTTCGAACGGGAAGGGTTTAAGTCCCAGGCCCTATCACTACGTGGTGTTGAGGCAACAAGCCCAAGCGCGGCTATGCTTGCGTACACCATCTTAACGACGCTACCGAAAGGGAACGCAGAGACAGATGCTGCTGTCAGGTACGCCCTGGCTGCTCTATCTCCTGTACATTCTCTTCGTCTAGCTAGCTAAACGCTGCTCTGAAATATTCTCCGAATAGCTGGAATAACAGCTATGGATGGACTTTCCGTCCTTTTAAGGAGATATCTAAATGCAGTGTTTCACAGTGACCGAGGGATGCACTGAGGGCATAGCCCTAAGGCAGTTCGGTAATGAGTACCATGTCGTCGTGGGGGATGACGGTATGTGCATGAGCCTCCCGCTGCGGAGCTCTTTCCGACAGCAGCTGCAGAGCTACATGGAGCAGGAGCAACTGCCTATCCCCCCCAGGCTCCACAACATTCGAATAGACTACTCGGGGGATGACTATGTGGTCACCACTGGGAGAAAGTCTCCGGACCCCTACGCTCTGGTCCTCGTGGCTACCATGGCTGGAGAGGGTGGCAGGTTGGAGTACACGGACACCAAGGTGGCTCTGATGGGGTCTGAGAAGCGCTACCCGCCCCTGCAGGGGGACAGGTCGACGGGGGTGGAGCTGATGGCCTTCGGGCACCACAAGACGGGGGAGGCCACCACCCTGCTCAAGCTCTGGCCTGGAGCAGGGTTCCGGCTATGGCGGAACGGAAAGCACCTGGAGGACGCCCCCAGGTCCCTCATCTGCTACTGGGAGGGACCAGGGGGTACGCTGAATGTCAGGACGCCCGAGAAGCCACAACGGTTCCGGAGGTAGCTACGGGAGAAGGGGGGCTGTCCCCCTTCTTCTTAGCCCTACCTTTGACTCTAGCTGGGGACTTGCGCTCAGCCATGGGTTTAGAGATCTGCTCTACGTACCTGCTGACAGTCTTCTTACAAGGGGAACAGAGGTCATGGAACAGCACCTCTGTGTCCTCCAAGTGTTCATCACCCATTATCAGATGTAGCGCTGGTACTTGAACAGAAGCATCCTGCGCATGAGCGTCAGTAGCCTCTACGTACTCCACCCTCTTGCAGCGATCACAACGTAACTCAGTCACATGTAGCTTAGCCATTTTCTTCCTCGCAATAGGAGACCGGTTGAATAGGGGTCTTGATAACGCCACCTGCGTGTACTCCCAGCTTCCAACCAATGTATGTCTTAATGATGGCGGCCTCAAGCCCCATCAGCGGGTCGTTACCGATGCTCTTGAACCACTGCTCAAACTCTCGGATGTCCGTATCGACAACATCGCTTAGCATGTGCGATGCATCTGAGCTGATTTGAACTAGAATCTTAGACATGAGGCACTCCGCAGTTATTCGGGCAGCTAAGGTGGAAGACAGTGTCGCTCTAGCCCAGTTAGATCTAGAGGTTTTCCCTGAAACCGCGTTCAACGAAAAGACTATTGAGCATCTAATACTGGAGGACAATAGCTACGTAGCGCACGACTTGGTGTCTGAAGAGATACAAGGCTTCTTACTGGCAAAGCGCGAGAACAACCTCTTAGATGTCCTGAAGCTCTGTGTTGTTAGCAAGTACAGACGAAACGGTATAGGTCGAGCTCTGCTAAACGCTGCCCTACGCACCCCTGGTGACTGCATACTCACTGTAGACAGGAGTAACGAAGCAGCCATGAATCTCTACTGTAGTAAAGGCTTCAAGGTGGTAGGACAGCTGCAGAGCGGTAACCTAGTGCTCAGATCTACATCGGGCGGCTAGTAGCTGTGCTGCCACAGTTAGTACAGCGAGAGGTCTCTTTCCCACTAGCGTTCTTACCTGTGACCATGTTCCCATGACATGACGTACAGCGCATCCTGCGCAGGTCAGCCGCACCTGTTCCAGAACGTAGAACTACGACTCCGTTAGCAAGCTGCTTTCCTTTACGTACTCGTTCCATCGTTGCCTCCAAACACTACTGTGTTGTCCTGCTCCTCAGGCTCCTCAGGCTCTACTACCATCTTATCGGGGTAGAGCCAGTCTATGAGCATGGTGAACTGCATTACCTGGTTGTACTGGTTATGGTACCACGGCAGGTTGATGTGCAGGCCGTTGGACAGCTCAAGGGTCTGGAGCTCACCACGTGATATGTGGTTAGAGATGCACTGCAGACACCAGATATGTGAGTCAGTGAGTGCGAAAGCACGTCTGATTTGCGAGAGGTTGTGCGCGTACGCTTCAGTTACTCTTTGAAGGCCCTCCTCCAGAGCGGCCACCTTCATTACCAGGCGGTTTGCCAGGCTTGGGTCCGGCACTGCCTGAAGCTTTGTGCTGGTCTTCTTGCTTATTCTTTTCTGGTTTCTTGCTAAAGAGCTTGTCATCACCTCTCCTAGTGAACTCGAACTTACTGAGTTCTAGTTCAACGTTAGCTACTTCAATCCGTAGGTCTTCCACGATCTCGTAGATATCCTCAGATGGGATCTCCGAGTCTTCCTTGAACACCTCATCACAGAAGATGGTCCCCTTGGGGGACTCACCATCTCTGCCTACGTAGTCATCCATCAAGTAGTTGATGGTGTGCTGTAGGATAGCCTTACGATAGGCCAGATGTGCGTAGGCTGGGTTTGTACGGATTGTTTTGGTCATGACCTTATGAAGGCCATTATACGACTCTCTAGTGAAGATCCACTAGAGGTGTCCTTTATGATGTTCATCATGGGGTAGATCTTAGCCCCATGCATCCGCTTACCCCGCGCAGTATCTAGGAGCTCTCCCCCACGCTGCTTTTCCTGCTCGGCTATAGCCATACTGCGTATATCTTCAGGTGGATACTTTATCTTGATGTCCGCATCAAGTTCCATCTTGAGGAAGTACTTTAGGAGTACAGTACACCAGCCTTGGGAGGTGAGCCTAAACATGAGCTCGCCTATTACCTCGTCGCCCTTCCACACCTGACCGCACTTAGGACAGACCAGGTGGCCATAGCCTTGCGCTGACTCCGGTATGAAGGCGTCACACTCACTCCTGTTGAGTTTCTTTCCAGGGCAGATGTAGAGCTTGGTGTCACCACCGCCGTGGAATTTACGTCCACTCTCCCAGAAGGTGACGGCACCATGGGAAGGTGTATTGAGGGAGTACTTCTTCCCAAAGAGTACCTCTAGCTTGTACTTCGCTTTTCTCCCACCGTCAGAGAAAAGCTTGTCTAGAGTTTTCTTCTTTTCCTCTAGGATGTTCTTTTCTTCATCCGTTAGGGTAGGAACAGCATCTATGGAGTTATCTTCTCCATACTTAATCTCTTGGGTAAGTACAGGCATTACTTTTCTTCAGATTCAGGTAGTGGAAAGTCCCTAGTAGGCATTACCTTTACTGCCCGCTGAATAGCTATCTCAGTAAGTGGGTTAGCACATACTGGCAGTTCAAGGGCGGGCTCTCGCACTAACTCCTCTGACCTACCCCACATCTGCTCAAGCATCAGTATGACAGCTCGCTTCATTAGGATGCCCTTAGGTTGACCTGTCTTGGCAGACATAGAGTCAAGCCGGTCATGCAGTTCCTGAGATAGATCTACGACTACAGACCTAAGCTCACCGTTCTCTAGTAGATGCTCTGTTAGCTGGTCCACTACCCACCTGCTTTCATTCTAGCTATAGCCATGGGCCCTACTGAAGCAGAGAGAGAAGACTGAGCTCCCCTGCCGTTGCTCAACTCATTGCGACCACGAGAACCGAACAGCTGTGCTTCTTCTACTAAAGTTTTAGCCTTAGGCGTGTTGGTGATGGTGGCTATGACCTCAGGTAGCTGGCTTAAAATACTGTCGCCAACAAAAATTAAGCGCCACCCAAACAGTACCTTATCTGCCCGGCGAAAATACTGCTTAGAGATGTCCACCTTCCATGTGGCGTTCTCCATATTCTCCAGCAATCGATCCATGATCAATAGCCAGTTAGACATAGCCTGCTGAGGCAGTCTACCAATGATGCGCAACTGCGTGTCACTCACCGTCTCTGTGACCATCTCGAACTTAGCCTTGTTGTACAAGGCAACATAAAGGTCTTTAGGTTCCATTGTGGGTCTCCTGACTTGGCTCACAGACCATGAAGGTCTTGTGCCCTCCAAAAAACAGTTCTCTAGCATCCCTGAAGTAGACCTTGCCCTCAGCTGTCTTGAGGTAGGTATTAGGGTCTGTAATCAGTTCTTTGATGCTCTCACTGCGCCAAGGTATCACGTAGTGACCCATGTCTGTACGACAGTAGCTCACAGCAATGTTGGACTTGGTGCCATCAGTTTCCACATGGAGCTTACCAGCCTGCTGCCCCGTAATGTACTTGTGGATGATGTCTAGGTCAGTGTCACGAAGCTGCACTAGATCTTCACCCTCAAGGGCGTCCTGTATGTAGGCCACCACGTCCTCAGCTGTAGACAACAACTCTAGGTTGCCCTCTACCTCTACGGGTAAACCCCAGCGCTTCAATTCACCTAACACGTCAGGCGGAACTAACCCAGACTTCACTATAGCAACAGTTAGCGGCTTCATTATATGATCTCCACGTGAGTGGTTGGGAGAGTGAGGTGTACTTCCATCTCCACCTTGTAGACCTTGACTGTGTCTACAACGGCGGAGTCTTTACCATAGGCCGTGCATAAGAGCAGCGCTGTGTCCGGTATACCCCTATCTAACAAGAACGGTAGACCAAACACTTCTGCAGTTCTTGGTAGACTGCTGTTCGTTGTACTCCGGTACCACTCCCATAACTTAGTAGCTGCCCCACTCACCAGAGCTATTGGGTGCAGCTGGTCTACAGAGGCGGCGCTGAACAGACTGCCTAGCACGACTGCTGCGTTACCTACTGCTTGAAGCTCTGATACCTCAGAGTTCCTGATTATGCTGGCTGGCGTGTAGGTATCAAAGTCTATACCTATGTTCACATCTGCTTCATCCTCACGCACGTAACGCTTGTAGGAGATCTGCCCTTTGGCATCTATATTGATAGCCTGTATACGTGGGCGCTTTAGCAGCTCACGTACAGCAAATAAGAGACCATCGATACCTGTGTTACGAGGTACTTCTATCTTGCCAGAATGTTCTCTGTAGTCAGGCATTACAACTGTTCTGCGTCCTCAGACTTTTGTTCCTCGGCCAAGAGCTTCAAGAAGAAACGAGTCACCATGGCAGACACCGTTGTGTGGTGTCTGTCAGCATACCCCTGGATCTGCTCTTTGAGCTTGTCAGGAATACGAATCTGGAAGCGTCCATCTTTCTTCATCCGCGTACGAACTTTAACCCATCTAGGTAGTCGCGTAGCCCAGCCAATGGGCACTTGGCACATAGGAACTCAATGACCAGGTCATTGACCTCGTCAAGTACCTTGTCCGTTAGTTCTTTTCCTTCGATCTTACTGCGTAGAGAGGCCTCCATCTCCGTCTTTAGACTGGTGTTCATACCAACCCACGTAGGTAGCCACATCCAGTTCAGCTCTAGTACACCGTCTTCTTGGACTGTCACGGTTCTCATGCGCTTACCCGTATGTCCGAGGCATCAGTAAATACCAGTAAGACGTCCGTCTCTCGGATGAGCCCCTGGTTGTCATCAAGGTTATGCACTATGGCCTTCCCCTGCTTGGTGTGTAGTGCAGCAACGAAGAAGCATATTCGGTCCCCTGCCATGGTAACGGTGGGTACGAAGTTCTTCTTATACTGCCTACCTGGCCCTACCCGTAGAACCTTAGCGTTGCGTACGGGCTGGTCACCTACTTCTATGATACCGCCCCGGCTCATGTGCTCCTCTGGTTCTAACTCAACTAGCAGCCAATCAGATACGGGGCGGATCTTCACTTTAGTTCCTTGGATATGGCGCTGGCAGCTACGTCCACAACGTCAGACTTGGGGACATTCGCGTTGCTGCCAAGGTTGAGCTTGTCCTGTATTCCCTTGAACATCCAAGGAGACACTTCCTTGAGTGCTGCTGCCCACTGCTCGGCATTCGGTGGGTAATAGATCTTGCCGCCAACCTTGAGCAACACAGCTTCATGTGTGCGGCCACCATCTACGTATTGAGTAGCAACCATCTCACAAGCTACCGCGTAAACTACTGTGCCGTCAGGCTGTGTGCTCTGTGGAGCTAGCTGGCTGTCAGCAACTCGAACGCCAGCTCGTTGACCGTTATTTGGTGTAAACATTAGCTACTTCCTTCGTGTACTCATCGTACTTCTTTTGTAGGTCGGCGTGGCTTATCCACCCTTCCGGATTCCATTCTCTTGGCGACCAGTACCTAGATTGTGCAGTACCTAGCAGCTGCGAAGTTCTAAGTATCAACCAGTGGCCCGACAACACAAAACTAACAGCCCCCATACGAGAATCTAACGTATCAAGGTCTTCCCAACGGCCACTAAAGGGCGACTCGAACTTACCCGACTTATACGCACAGTACATGCTCTCCCCAAAAGCGTCAGCCAAGGTATCTTCACCTGTTCTAACGTGTGCCAACTTCTTAACAGGTGGTACACTGACAGGCTCCTCAGGCTCATAAAGCATGCTAGCTATCGCAGTAGCAGGGTCACGCCGCATAGCTGCAGTTGCTTCATCAGTCAACACGTAGGCGTGGTCTACTCCATCGGTACCACGTTGAACTACAACCGCTGTGACTTCTAGGCGCGTGGATAACTCGCGTACATAACTACGCATCATCTCACCGAAGGTAGCTCCAACCAGTGTTACTAGCTGGGCAGTGCCCTCGATATCTATGAGTTTGATTTTACCGTCGTATCTATGTCCGACACGCCAGTACTCTAGAACTAACTCAGCTTTCACTGATTCTCTCCATTACCGAATACGGACCACGTATTCTGTAGACAACTGCCCCTTGAGCCCCGGCAGCTAAATAGAGTTTGTACCCATCATCAAACTCTATCCAACTAATTACTGAGCGCTGGGTATTAGGGATGTTACGACAGTGAACCTGCTTTACCTTCTTAGCGAATTGCTGAGCCACAGCTAGAGCCCCACACTCTTGGTCTTCTGGTAAGCCCATACCATTGAAGGCTGCATAGGCTTCTACCGGGGTGAGCTCATGCATTGTTAGCTCATGCCTAGCCTGCTGATCAGCAGCTGGTACGTACGTAGCTTTACGATCGCACACAGGACATGGGTACTTGTCAGGCCACCATTCACAGCCTTCACCCACGAGGTTACCCTCAGCTCCGTCAGAGTCTGGGGAGATGTGGATACCAGTCTTACAGGTTAGGCAGGCGATAAGAATCATAGCTGTCCAACACCATCCTCATCAGAGTCAGGACCACCACTCACTACCGTACCTGCGTCAACACCTGCGGACTGAACTATTGGGTTACCATAGTCATCAGCTGGTACAGACCTACGACTCTGCCGCTGCATGATCACGGGTGAGCCCACTCTGCGTATACCTGGCACAGCTGGCTGCATTGGTGCTGTTACAGTCATCAGCCTCTCCAACGCCATGGAGTACAAGTTCTCAAAGACAGCCGGGGATATCTCATCTGGCATCCCGGCATCTGTGAAGATCTTCTTTATGGCAGGTGGCATATCAGTATCAGATAGCTCTTGCCACCGAACGTAGCCAACATTAGAGGGCACCCCATTGAACACGACAGGTTCATCGTCCGTTATTGTCTGGGCGAGTTCCTCTTGTACCTCCGCTTCTGCTGCTGCAGTACCCAGTAGGTAGCGAACAACGTCCTCAGGCACCGAGATACGTAGCTCGTCACCACTAGGTAACGCTATTACCAGGTTGTTAGTGACCGACTTATCCACAAGGGAATAGCTCTGGTCTACTCGAAGTATGTTGACTTGCATCACACTACCTTTGGAGGTGAGGGAGAAACTTGAGCTTCTCTTCGTTGGTCTGCGGCTGCTCTCTTAGCGCCGTTAATCATGTCGTTAGTCAGCTTGGCTAGAATCACTAGGTGCTTACCTGAGCGCTCAGCGTTCACCAACAATATGCAATTACCAGCTTGCCCCATTAGGGAGCCATCTGAGTAGGTAGTGTAGGCCATGCAGTCAGCGCCGCAGGGTCGTAGCTGGTCCATAAAACAAGTTAGCCCATTGCGTACGGGGTCGTCGTCTACCTCATCTGGTCGATGGATAAACGGTGTATCACCCTGTTCCATTGTGCTTTTCCTTCTCCATTTTCTGCCTCTCTTCAATAACAGCAGTAAGCATAGCGTTAGCTGTAGCTGCTAGGTATCTACCTACTGCGTGCTTCGTATACTCTGTGATGTGGTTGCTCAGAAATCCCCACTTCATAAGGAACTGTAACAAGGGTGCAGCTAGGTGTTTAGCTAGCATCAAGCGCATGTCCCCCATCAAGGCCTGTACCACCTTCTCTGAGCTACCGAACTCGTGCTCGATAGGCATGGCAGCCAAATCGCTGGTGCTGCCACTCCAGTTACATGCCTTGCAGGTGGCAGTACCTACTAGTTCACTGATGTCTAGTGAGGCACTGCCGCAATGACCACAGAAGTAGGCATAGTCTGGTTTGTTTAGAGGAGTCATGTAGGTACTACGTTGCCCATTTTCTTATAGAGGGCTTCTGCCTGTTCCCTGGTCTGGGGGACTGCTCGTTTGGATAACTTGGCTTTCATCTTACTTTGACCTTTAGCTGCAGCCATGGGCCGCACCATGATCTGACCTTTTCCTACCCAGCTCTGTAGCTCGTTACGTGCAGCATCTTTGCTTCTGTCCTTGATTGCCTTCATGTACGGGAAAGCTATCTTGACGTACTCTTCAAAGGCTTCGATGCCCTTATCCTTGTCGATGTAGATCTGTGCGAGCGCCCTAAACTTTGCGTGCTCTATCGACTCCAGTCGCATCAGCAGCAAAATAAGTACGGACTCCTGGAGGGACCCCTTGGGGGGCGGTGCTCTTAAGGTCTTGAGCAATAGAGTTGCTCTAGCCCAGCCCTCGGGAGTCCCTAGCCATTTCCCACTTTCTCAGCTACGAAGAGCTTGCGTACGCGTTGCTCAAACCAAAAGATGTTCACGCCGATAGACGCGATCATTTGAAGAGGTAGCTTCATGACGCGGTTGAACTTCAACCAAAACTTAGCGTCATCAAAGTTGCCGTCATTGTCTAGATGATCTCCTAGGGGCTTTCCATTGATGTTCTTCAACCCAACGGCGATAGACATGATGGAAAGTTTGTCTAGAAGGTAGCGGTCATTAACCTCTACTGTCTTGGACTCCTGCATGATGAGCCGCTTAAGGGCTAAGTCCTCCTCAGCTGTCAACGACTGAAACTCAGGGGTGAACCCAGCAACAATAGGTACCTTCTGGGTGGACCGGTTATGCATGATGAGCTCGTCTATAGAGAGCGGGGACAACTTCTTCTCAATGACATCCTTCTGCTTCGGGTTGTTGATGAGATCTTTCATCATCATCTGCCGGAAGGTATCAAAGTCAAACTCGTCCATACCCTCTACGGTTTTGTTGAGCTTCTCACGCTCCTGGTCAGTGATGGGCTTGTTACTGGTGTCACCAGTTACGTTACCGGCTCTACCAGCTGCACCCGCTACGGTATCATCTACAGCACGCTCTGCTTCACTGTCCGTCTCTGGCAGTCCATTTACGTTAGTCTTCGCCTGTAATTCCTTAAGCGTTTCTAGATCTCTAATAGTCTCAGGACGAATTTGTGCTGGCTGCCCCTGTCGCAGAGCTTGTGGTGGTATCAACTGTCCCCTACGCACCACACCGTACTTAGACGCCAAGTTCGGCTGAGCTGCGGCGAACATAGAGCCATGCCCCTCAATGAAGGCGGGGTCTGAACGCGCCTGCTCCGGGAGTGTGTCACCGGGTAAGATCCCCAGGGAGCTCGGAGAGCTAGAAGTGGCACCCTGCGGGCGTTCCACTATCCCCTGACGTTGCTGGCTACGAGCTTGGTCAAAGACCCTATCTGAGGCAGCCTTATGGATCTCCTCCTGCCGAGACATGTCAGCCTGCTGTGCCATGGTCACGCCTTGATAAGGCTGCTGGTCTAGCCTAGGGATAGCTGGGGTCGGTCCCCCAGCGACAGGAGTTGTGTACTTGGCTGGCCCCGCTGCCGCCCTACGAGCCTGGATACCAGCTCTATAGGCTGCCTCAGCTCCTAGCTTTGGGTCGATAAACACGGGGGGCGTAGGCCCCTGCTGGTCTCTCTTAGCCATATCTTCTCCTGTGCTGACGTTGTACACCCGTATGGGCGTAGTTGTAAAGTGCCCACCAAAAAGAAGCGCTCAGAGCAGGATTGCCCCGAGCACTTCTTGTAGTCTTAAGTTCGCTGGATGAGCCGTTATCCTAACTAGGACGGCGTTATCCATGCCGGGGGATGTGCAGTACGGGGGCCTATGACTCCCACCTTTGAGTAGGAACACCGGCCCTATAAGAGACCGCACAGAGCCCCCCTGTAGTAGCACTTCTGCCGATCTCTTAGACCAGCACAAGTTCTCTATCTGTATCTCGTCCCACTCTACGGCACCACCAAGAAGCTCTGCAGTTCTCTTAGTCGTTGTGACCACGCCTCTGAGTGTGCAGATAGCTGTGCCGACAGATGTACTCTCTACTCCGTGGGGACTTTCCAGAAGCCCTTGGGGCTCGGTATCGGCGGTAGTTGAGGTACCTCCGTCACCTTCATCATGTTTCTCTTGCATCGTACACAGTGTCCTAATGCTGGGCTCTCTGGGTCCTTAAACACTATATCACCTGGGGTCAAACCGCAGGATAGAGACTGGGTGAACTTCATCGACCACCCACAGTGGTTACAAACTGCCTTGTACTCACCATAAAGGGCATCGTCAGGTCGCTGTTGAATGTTCATTGAGGTTGACCAAGTTGTAGCTTAGTAGCCCTAGGCTCTCTTTTTAGCCGTGCTTCCATCTTAGAAGCTTCACTACGGGTAGCTACGGGCACTACGTACCATAACACAAAGGGTAGTCTGCTACGGACGTACTTAGATCCACGGCCAGCTGCATGTGTCTTTAGCCGCTTGTCTAAGTCGTTGGTTATGCCAGTGTACAGAGAACCATCAGAGCATTGCAGTAGGTAGACACACCACGTACTAGTTGGGTTCTTTACCATTGTACGTAGACCCTACGAACTTTACCTGCTCGCAGATTGCTTTAACTGCCTGCACAACACTAGCGTCAGCCCTACCGATAGACTTGTACCTAGAGATAGCTATAGCCAACATTAACTCAGTAACCTTCTCATACGAGACTACGCCACGTGCAGAGAAGTCGTCAGCTACCCAAGACATGAAGTTAAGGAACTCCTGTGGGCCAGCATCCGGCGCTCCAGCTTTAGATACTATCTCTTCTATAGCGGCTTCGTCAGCTGGACTACACATGTCAAGATCATCATCACTGTTCATTGATACCCTGTAGTAGTTTTAAGGTTTCTTGTGGTGACTTGGTTTCTAGATCTCCGGCGAACTGCAACTTACCCTCTATAAGACCTATGCGTATGGTCTCCTTCATCATGACCATGATCTTACGCATGTCGGCCTGTGCCTTATCGTAAAACCTTGTGGCCATCCCGTGGCAATCTGAGCATACCCAGACTTCCGCAAAGAACTTGCCATCGTCAATGGGTGTTTTGCAATTCATGCAAGGGAGCATGCCACCAGTCCTCCGTTATTTTAGAGCCGCTCTCATACAGCGTACTGACTGTTACCTTCTTGATAACACGTACGGGTAGAATTAGAACGGCGGTACTCGCGTTGACCAACGTAAAAGACTCGTTAGGTGGTCTACGATCAGAAAACTTAGGCAGTAGCTGAGACAGTACTGCCATGTCCATATCTGGGAACAGGTAGTGGGCACCGAGAGAAGTCTCGATGCCCACCGTTACGAATCTACGTTTCTTATCTTCACTCATTCGGACTGCCAGCGGAGTCTGTTCCAGTCTTTTGTAGTAGACGTACTTGCGTCTGACCTCTGCGCTGAGCCTTCTTCTGTGTGTCAGTCAAGCTGTTCTTGATCTGCTCCACTAGCGCCTCCTGCTCAAAGCCAGCTGCTCGGATAGCGATGTCTTCGTTGTTCTTCGCCTGCATCGCACGGATGTCATGGTAGATGAACTTATCTAGCATGGCGTCTGCCACGTGTGCGTGCGTAAGGCAGTAGACATACTGTTCTCTTGGTAGCTCTATGGGAGCTAGCCCAAAGAACCAAGATGTCCTAGGAACCTCACGACGGTACTTCGGGGCCATAGCAAAGAACGTCTGAAGGATGCTGGTACGTTGCCGTATCAGCTGAGGCGATGGGTTAGTAGCGAGCTCCCCACAGACACAACGTTGGACGTTGTCCTCTACTTCATTTTGACGCTGTAGTTCTAGCGCGTTGTAGTCAGCTTCCGTGGGAGAAACCCTAACCTCGATGTTAGCTGGGCTAAAATGCTTAAGGACACGAGTCACTAGACCCACGAGGAGTAGCAGTACGAGCACACCACCGAAGGTGTACGGGAGAGCATGAACGAGTTGAATTGAGTCCATAGATTTGTTCCTAACGAAAGAATTGATCTACTTGTGTCCACCCGACTACACCAGCCGGGTCACGAGTTACTAGTACGCTGGTAGGATTTTTAGCCCTAGCAGCTAGCACCTGCTCTACGTCTACCTTGGCAACCTTACGCGTGATAAGTTCTATGTACCAGCGCATGGACGGAGGCCACTTGTACGGAAAATCAGTCTGAGGTGGGAGCGGGGCATCTAGCTCCTGCCACTGCACCCAGATAGCGTCCCGTTTCACGCCGTTCTCTTTCTCTATCCTCTGAAGAAACTCGTCTAGGTTCCTAGCCTTGTCAGTAGGATGTCCTTCCTTATCCTTCGTGCCTTCGCGAGCCAACGCTATAAGAGCTTCATACTCTTCTATCGTTAACGTGAATGTAATAGGTGCTGGCATGGCGTGAGTATACTACTTACGTCTCTCCAAGAGGATATCCATTATGATATCGTCTACAAACTTACAGGCCTTCTTGTGTACCCCTTTACCACCACGTTTTACCACGTAGGCTAGATCGAACTTCCTAGTGTAGCTACCGGGCTTTGGGGTGCTCCAGGTGGCCAGAACCGTAAATTCACCTGATGCCCCAGGTAGTATCCTTATCTCATCAGCGTACGAGAATTTTTTGATGTATGGTATCCAAGTCGGTAGCTTGCTGCGAACACTACCTAAAAGGGCCTGCGCGTAAGACATGACCAAAGAATACCACAATGACCTAGCTCTATACGCTGAGGTAAACCTGCCAAAGATATACGCCACATGGAAGAAGAGCATGCGGGTAGACCCGTTCTTGCTCTCGTGGCCATCAGAACTTGTGTACGACGTTAACGGCGTACCACTAGAAAACGTGTGTTATCTAGATCTGCCACAAGACAAAAATCAGTGGCGCAAGATGATGCATGAAGCCCTCAAGCTCACCAGCCCAAAAGCGCTGTTACTGCTAGAGCAAAATGACAAAGACGTGAAGCTGATACTGGAAACTCCAGCAGGCTCCACGTCTTGGGTCATCCCCATTGAACGTCATGGGGACATCTGTGTGCTAGGAAAGGCCGCCAAGAAGACAGATACGGACAGCATCGGTCTTCTATGGCGGCCTAACATAGCCGAGGCTTAGCTACTCTGCAGTAGGGGCCACGTAGCCAGCAGCTTCCAGTGCCTGCTTGGCCCGAGCACTAGCGTTATTGCTAGCCTCACGGAACTTGCTCAGCACATCTGCCGAGCCAGATCCGTTACCGCTAACTAGCTCTGGCGCTACGACGGCTTCCTGCTCTTTGTCGCTGACAGCAGCAGCCACACCTAGAGCCTGCATTTCTAGGATACTAGCTGTTAGGCCCTCTTTGGCAGCCCTCATGCCATCAGAGACGTCGAGTTTTGGGTTGTTCTGCTTCGCCTTCTCAAGCGCCGTAACGGCCTGAGCATAGGTGCCAACCTTCATCCCGAGGATGTGAACCTGGCTGAGCAGGTCCTTGTTATGGTCCGCTAGAACCGGTACGCGCGGTGTTGCTACACCAGTGGCAGCTTGCTTCTTAGCGCGCTGCTTACGAACCTTGGGCTCAGACGGTGCGGCTTCTGCCACAACCTCAACTACCTTGGCCTTACGGCCAGGCTTACGCACGAGCTTCTTCAGACCCTTGCGTGTAGCTGGAGCGACCTTGGCAGTAGCTGCCTTGGCTGGAGCTGCATCCGCACCGAAGTGCTTTGTAGCAATCTCTCCGGCCTTCTCTTTCTCCTTGGTGCTCATGGCAGACTTGCCAATGCCTCTGCGTGCTCCGGCAATGCTGCCGTACTCGTCGGCCTTCAACCGCTCAATGAAGCGGTCATAATTCAGTGGCTGGTAGCTAGACTTTGTCATATGTTTTTGTTCTCCCCTGTAGGGACTAGTGATATATATCCTTGTTGTAGATAGATCAACCCCCATATTACTTTTTCCACATTACCTGAACAAATTGTAGTGAGTACCTGGGATAAGGGCAAAGAGGCTACAACATGGCTAAGAAAGAGATGTACATCTGTGACGGCCCTGCCTGCGGGGCGGTTCTACTACACCCCGAAGATGGCTTTATCGTCAGGGGTCAAATACTAACTGGGGTAACTGGTGTAGACCAGAAAATACTTATTGACAAGACAGAGGATAACCCTGAAACGGTTCTATGCCGGGAGTGCTTGGCAGAACGACTAGGACTGCCTGCGGACAAGAAATGACTAACAGTAATACTGACAAGATAAAGGCCATAGCGTCCCTCTACAGTGAGCTAGAAGATGCGGCTGCTAATCTTCTGGAGGTTCTACGAGGGTACGACCACATTCTTCCGCCAGATGTCCACGGGGCAATGGAACGTTTGAGAGAAGCGCTAGAGGGCGAGGAGTAGACTCGCAACAGACGTATGAAGCTTCATCCACTAGAGAAAGATGGTGTTGAGAAGATCCTTCAGATGAAGGCTATGCCCATCAATGCTACCCCCAGGGTGTGGGTTCTTCTGGCCAAGTACCTAGTGGTGATTAACGGGAGACTAGTACAGAAGGGGTGGCCTCAGCTCAGTCTTTATAGACTGACTGGGGCTATCCTGGCATACTTCGTTTTAGCCCATGAACGAGAAATTGAAGAAGAGTTCGGAAGAACCCAGCTCGCCAACCTCAAAAGTCGGCTACCCAGATTTTTTAGCCCTGCACAGATCGACGCAATTGCAGCCGCTAGCGGTACAGACCTATCCACGCTTCCCGAGCTTCTACGAATTGGCGAGCCAAGAAGAAGCACCAAGGCCAAAGACGCGAGACAAGGGGATGTTCGAAAGCCTGGTAGGAGACCCAAAGGTTCTCTTCTATGACCTGCTAGATAACCCAGACAAGTATGAGCCTGCTGCCGCTGAGCTCATACAGCTGATGATCGCAGGCAAGAAGAACCTACCAGATCTGGATGAGGCAGAACTACGCCTACTAGATAGAGCTGTAGTTGACTACAACAGAGCGTCTACTCCTCGTCCTACGTCAACCATATCTAAACAGGACACCAGACCAGTACTACCAAAGGCGGAGAAGGAAACTCCACCTCCTATGGTGGATGGTATCCCTGCTTTCTGGTGGCTCTAGTACCTAGCAGCTTGCTGTGGTTGGGAAGTACCGAAGTTGTACTGACCCTGCGGCTGGCTCATATAGTTACCAGCACCTTCTAGTGCTTTGTAAGCTCCGTAACCACCTAGGGCTAGAGCTCCACCAGCCAATAGCTTACCAGCTGAAGGCATATGCCCCTTAATAGCGTCCATCATCCCACCACCTTCAGGTGTGGGCGCAGCCACCTCGCCAGGTGTGCCGGGTGCTTGTAGGGCACCTGATTCTGCTGCAGGTGCAGGTGCTGTTACACCTTTTCTAGCGGCGTCCCGAGCTTCAAAGAATGCCTTCTCTTTAGCTACAGTACCTGGCCCATGAATAACATCTTTGATGGGCTCGCCATGCAGCACTCTCTGTATACCCCGCACAACCTTACTACCTGAAGGTGCCGCAGGTACTGTTGGCATTACAACGTTGTTAGCTGAGGGTATGCCGTTAGCAAAACTAGGTAATGAAGCAGCTGGTGCTGCAGGTCGTACGTGAGTGCTAGGCGGTGGTGCTAACGTTCCTCGCGCTACAGCCCCTGGAACTGGAGGAGGTGCCGCTGGCTGTGCTGTTGGTGCTGACACAGCTCTAGGTGGTAGCGGTCTCTGTGGAGCAGGAGTAGTTACGTCTGGTGCTACTAAGCTAGGTGTCTGTGGCGGCTGTAGAGTACCTACCGCAGATGGACGTGGAGGTGGCGGGGGCGCAGGTAGCCCAGCACCACCTGTCGCTACGCGCTGACCAGGGGTTAGCCGGGAGCTCGCACCAGTGAGCTCGCTCAGTGACGGAGTAGCACGCTCTGCTGCTATACCGGCATTTACCTTGTTAGACGCTGCCCTGGTAGCAGCAGACATAGGTGGTGGCTGTAGCCGTCCAGCTGCAGCAGGAATTGCAGGTACCTTAAGAGCCGGCATAGGGCCCTTAGCTAGTTTGATACTGCTAGCTATCTTAATCTGCTCAGGAGTAGCCATCCGGGCCATAGCCCTACCGGACTGCTCAGCTATCTTCAGTGACTCAGAAAAGCTCAGGTTAAACATGTCGTTGTCTTTCTCTGAACCACCCTTGAACAACTCGTCAGATAGGTCAGGTGATTCTCCCCGTCGTAGTGGGGGCTGATACCCCGAAGCTCGTAATGGAGATATGCCAGGCTCCATACGGTGAGCTTCCATCTGCCGTAACGCCTCTATCTCCTGTAAAGCAAGCTGCCGTTCTTTCTGGCTACCCTCATGAGATGCCAGCATTAAAGCTGGCCCCAATATCATGGCGGCCACTCGCAGAGAAACCGGCATACCTGCAGTTGACGTAGGCTTAGGCATTAGCGCTTGAGACCACTTAGCTGACGACCCAACTCGGAGTCTGCCTTAACTGGTATCTCTACGGCTTTCTCTTCTATGGCCATTGGTGCAGAGACAGGTGCGGAGTCAGATGCAGAGACAGTTACAGAGTCAGACTGCATAGCTACGAGCTCTGGTACGTGGACCTTTCTACGTGGCTGTATAACCACCTTTAGTTCATCCTTAGCCACACCAGGAAGTACAACAACAGAGGGTTGGCTAGCAGCTTCATCCTGCACAGCGACAACCGTCTTCTGTGTGTCCTTAGTAGTCTGCGCTACTACGCCAGTGAGACGGATACTGTCTTCGATCCTGCGGGCAAGCCTCTCCTCGCTCTCCTGCGCCTTGATCAGCCGGCTAGTAGCGTTCTCCACGCGTATCAACACAACAGCGGCTAACACAAAGCAGGTCAGCAAGCCCCACAACACAAAGGTAGTTAGCCGAGCTCCCCGTGCGGCTATCTTGTTGTTCTCAATCAAGTGATCGAGAATAGCCTGTAGCGGTTGAATCAGCGCAGAAAACTTCTCACCCAGATCTAGAAGGGTCTGGTTAGGCTTTCTGGTGAGGTCTGAGGAGCTGAGCTCCGGTGAGTTGTTCTCCGCCATCTGGACGTACCGCCTTAATTGAAGAGCTACTGATGGTCCTCATGAGCTCTTGCTTCTGGCCCATGCTGCCTTGAATCTTACGTAGCGTATCACGAAGAGCGTCTAATTCAGACTCCTTAGAGTCCATGTTGTCTAAGTTCTTCTTAAACCTAGCCTCTTCACTCTTGTGTACGCTCGTAGAGCCGACCAGCTTATGAAGGAATGCGAACATCAACGTGTTCTCCCTGGGGGGTAGGTGCCCCCACCACTCCTCCTGATAGCTTCCATGATCACCCCGTCAAGTGACCCTTTCAACCCCAGCAATACCCCTTGGCTATCCTTGTCAGAGGTGACCAAGTTGCCCAGCGTATTATTGATCTCGCTGAACGCAGTAGTCATCTTCTCGATCAGCTTCTCCATCTTATCGTTGATGGCTTTCTGATCGGCAACGCGCAGGTCCTGGACGTAGCTGAGCTTAAAGATAGCCCAGCCAGTTATGGCGATGGCCAAAATAGCAATGGCCCCTAAGATACTGGATTCCAGTATCGAGAGGCCTGCCTTGACTCCTACCCCCACTACTTCTTCGCTAGCGAAGGCCAACATATGAAGTCTATTATCCTAGCAAACGTATACGTACCCTGACATTTGTAGAGTACACGATAGATACGGAGGTTATGCCGGTCAACGGCACGGGGTTAGCGTAGGCAATGAAACCACCAGGAGCAATCTCTACCTGGCCAGGAGCTCCACCACCGTTGAACTGAACCAATACGGGGGTTGCAGTAGCGTTCGGGTCTACCTCTATGAGGATAGCCTTGGCCCCAGGAGAAGTAATGGTGCCAAAGTCTACGACCTTAGTGCCTGCACCCACAAAGTTGTACTCAGCTTCGCTCCTGGAATCGAACCCAGACGACGTGCTGAAAGGAATGTTAGTGTTAGGCACCCCCAGGTCAGGGGGTAGCTGTAACGTACCTGACAGCGTAAACGGTGTGGACATCTAGTAGCGTCCTATCACGAACCAGGGACACCTAGGATGGTACCTGAACCCTGCCCAGGCGGAGAGAAGACATCGGCACCACCAGCGTTCTGGCCACCAACTAGGCTCAGTGCCGCGATCTCAACTGGTACTCCACGCTCGAACTGCACCGCTACCGACTCCTGGATGAGCACACCCTGAGAGTCTGTTGCCCAACTGTGGTTCGGCATGTAGCAAGCTTCGAAGTACATCGCACCAAGAGCGTCCTGGTTGATGTCACGGATGTACATCAGTAGGCCTACAGGCTGCGCGAACAAGTCGGAAGCCAGGTTGATGTAGATGTTCTCATACCCAGGAGGGATGATCACATCGTGCGGGTTGGACATCGTCTGCGAACCGATGTTGCCGAACATTGGTTGCACTACTGTGGGCGGGATGATGTCGCTGTAGTACGCGTACATCGTGCGTAGCAGCGAAGCACCGTGGTAGTAGATGCGAGCTAGACCGATCTGGCCTACCGTCCTACCAGCAATGAAGTAGCTTCGCTCTGACCCAATTTCGAAGATCCTGGAGAACTGCCTGGTGTGAGACAGGTTGAAGTTCTGCACGATACCAATCGGGAACACGATCTGGTTAGCGCCAGCTGATACAGGAGGCTGGGCGCCACCGTTAGAGCTGATGACAGCTCCACTAACCTGAGAAGCTAGTGCTGCTGCTCCACCGATGTTAGCTAGTCGCGGAGGACCAGCTGCCAACATGGTGTAGCCAGCGTTGGCGTACGCCCCGTCGACCATACCGGCCTGAACGTAGTTTGTGTATGGTGACCACTCGGAAAATGTGCCGGCCATGATAACTCCTTTTATTCCTGCTCTACGTTACGGCCAGTTAGTGCCTCGTAGGCCTCTAGTGTATCACCTGTGTTCATCCAGGCTGCGATCTTGAGAAAGCGCACGTCACACTCAGCTGCCTTATGCAGAAGAGTCGCAGTCAAAGGACTCGGTATAACTGGGGCAGAGAGCTTCTCAAGAAGCTCCTTGCCGTTAGCTAGTGAGGCCAGTTTTCTGATGTGCTCAATGTCCATTGGGCTCTCAGATGAATAGGGTCAGACGGATGTAGTTGCAGGGATATGGAACATCCAGGGTGATATCGATAAGCACCGTGTCAGGAGCAGTCTCGTCCTGAACAATGTTGTTCAGCTGCCCACCGATGAGGATGCCGTGCTCGATGAGGAACCCTAGAGAACCCTGGATAACAGTACCAAGGCTGTCCAGTAGACCCTGGGTGATGTTGAACCTACCAATGAAGTTCTTGAGCGACTTGCGCAGGAACTTCGCGGTGAAGTCGACAACCTTCGTGATGGAGTCCGTACGGGTCTCCACAGACGTGAGGTCCGTGGTGAGAGCCATCCGGGCGATGAGTGGAGCTCCGATGAAGTCCTGCACAATGATGTAGGTACCACCGGCAGCCATCTGGTTCAGCTGACGCTCCGAGTAGACTTCACTCGATCCAATGACTCGGGTGAACCCAGTCATCGGGAAGTTCGTGAAGGACTGCTGAGGAGGCTGCTGGCCAATCATGCCCGCGATAGCCGCGTTCATGTAGAAGCCCTCCACGATCTGGTCAGTGCCCTCTATGACAGCACCCGCTTTGTCAGGGAAGGTCATCCAGAACCTGCGGTTCAGGAAGGACTGGCCAATGCCGGTTACAGTGGCCGCAATACCGTTACGGTCAGGCATACCTGATACCGTAGCGAGTGCTGCTCCACGGACCTTAACACTAAACGCTTCCTCTATAAGCGAGGCTGGCAGAGGGGGAGTGTTCAGGTCAGTAGTGGAGTAGAAAGCATCCGTGTTCTCACCAGGACCAAACACTGTCCTGATGGTGACGGTAGCGCCCGAGATAGACTGCACCGAGTAGTGCTTGCTGTCACTGGCGATGTCCAGGAACACACCCTTCGATACCGGTATCGTACCAACCGGGTGTACCCCTGCGTTCAGCAGAAGGGCAGACAGGTTAGCTACACCAGTATCGAACAGAGTACCGCTGGGACCTGAGCTATTACCATCAGAGCCAGACGCAACTAGTGTGTCTAGCTTCTTGGTTGGCGTAGCCGGGTTCCAGAGGACGATGCGCTCACCCTTGTTAGCGGGGGAACTCATCACTGTGACGTGCGTGTCGTACACCTGGCCAACCGTATCGTCGTGGGTCAGCGGAGCGACTGCGTAGACCTCGAAGTTCTCAAGGTACTCAGCCGCTCGCGTGAACCCTTCGACTGTGCCGTACGGGGAGTCTGCGCTAACCTCGTCAACACCGATGCCAGTAACCTGAGCACCTGGGGCATTGAGAAGAGCGAAGAACAACCCAAGGGCAAGTGGGTTGGACACGTTAATCGGGCTGAGGTCCTGAGTAAGCGTGGTCGTGTTGTCGTACCGTAGGAGACCAGGGGAGGTAGCTGCCGAGGTAACGTCCTTACGAACGGCCTTGTACGCCAGGTAGATAGGAGCTCGTAGAGTACCTACAGAGGTGCCCGTGATCTCCCTGAGGATCTCCTGCTTGATAACCACGTCCCCATTTAGGGTGATGGTTAGCTCCGGTAGCGGCCTGCTTGCTATACCAGGCAGGTTGTTGGCAACGATGTAGAAGGTCTGCGCTAGGTCAGCCTTAATTGGCACCTGTCGGTCGATCTTCACGCGGCTGGTAACAAGGCCAGGTGCTACCTGAAGAATGGTCGCGTAGAACGAACCATCTAAGTAGAGCGAGTCACCCGCCTCCGGCTTAGACACAATTCCGCGCTTCGTAGCCCCAGCTACAATAGTCGGTGTTACACCGGGGTCTAGGCTAGTCGCTAGCGCTGTACCACCGACAATGTTGATCACACTGTCCGTCCCAAAACGGTCGTGGGTAAGAACTAGAGTAGCCCCACTTGCAGTGATGTGACCACCAGCGGCAGGTCCAACTACGGCATTGATAGCCGCATGTACCGCAGCAGCTAGTACCTCAGTACCATCAAAGGTGATCGTCTGTGTCTGGTCTCCACCATTCAGTATAAGTGTCGAGCCCGCTGCTGGTGGTAGTGTGAGTGCAGAAGACGCAGTTAGTACCGCTTGGGTAGGCGTAACCGTAAAGGCCTGTGGGGTGTACCCACCGAACTCTATCAATGGAGTAACTGTGTCTCCATTGCCGTCATCGACAGCAGAGATAGTTCCACCCACTGTGTCAGACACTGAGAGACCCAGAATCGCGTTGGCAGTACCAGCAAAGATGCGAATCTGAGCAGGTGCTCCACTGATGGTCGTGGTGAGTACAAGGTTGTGTACTAGACCCACGGTCACAAAGCTAGCAACTATGCCAGGGAAAGCAGCTGTAATAGCCGCCAGCATAGCTGCTTCATCCACGGCGTTCGTAAGGCCTACAAAGGTCAGTGCTGTTGGTGACGTCGCACCATTTATGGACATGTTGAGTACCGTGGTGTCCAAGGTACCCGCATTGCCGTACAAGGCTAATAGTGCAATGTCCGTAATACCTGTAACAACTACCTTGCTGGTAGCTCCATTACGGCAGAACGCTGACGTGCGGCTGGTCTCTAGTAGGTTGGCTCCGTTACCGGTCGCTAGAAAGACTCGGATAGAATCGTTCTCGATAGCCAACTGCGAAAGATTGCTACGTGGGTCTGGAAAGTTTGCCTGAGGAATCTCAGCAATGAGCTGGTTGTAGTTGTCCAGACCGGCGTAGGTCTTGCCTATGCCGATACCAAAGGCGCTGAGCACCGAAGCGTCAGCGTCTAGTATGGTGATGTACTGGAACTCCCCAAGACCAACTGTGGCTAGGCGCCAAGTTAGATCTCCAACCTGGGTAGCGCGAATGCTAGAGACGTTCTGCGCCAGCAGCTGCTCGTTTACCTGAGCAACGATATCTGCTGGGGAAAGACCAGCTGCCGCTAGGTCAGAGAACTCTAGTGTGATATCTGCACCACCATTTACGGAAATGCTAAACGCATCGCCGTCAAGAATGCTGTAGATAGGCGGGTCACCAACGGCATCCTTCGAGATGAAGAAGCCAGGCATGTTAATCAACGCCGCCGTGTTCAGCGTGTTGCTACCAGAGCCCGTTGGCACCAGAACATCAACAATCTGCTTGGCTACGCCGACCACGCAAGGCGTGAGCGTGGGGGTGATCACCGTTGGGGAGGTGGTCCGGAAAACCTGGATTACTTCGACCCCTGGGCGGGGGAGTTCAGCAGCCATTGGCGGCTCCTTTCACGAAAAACTTCGCTATGCTCGGAGTGTGGTGAATCACAACAAGATTCTTACACGCATGGGTCTTTTATAGGAATAGGCACACCTCTCATGGAGGCAGACCTAAATGGCCTATTAGGATGAACACTGCGTATAACCCGCCTAGTAGCGGGGTTTAATGGATCTGGTTGAGCTTGTGGGCCAGCTACAGCTACGCCAGCTGGGTCCGGTGATCGCCCATGTGCGTCAGATGCTGGAGAAAATGGGGGTGGTGGACACGTATGAATATTTATCGGTAGGTCTATGAGGGCATCCGGGTACCCCTGGGATGCTACCCTGTTGTGCACTACGTCCAGCCTTTGCTCTATGTTCTTTACGATCCGCTGACCTAGTGGGGTAAACGCGGACTTCCTACCGAACTGGAAGGGTATTGTTACCGCAGTAACAAACCATTCGTCACCACCGTCACCGGCCACAATAGAACCAGCTGGAGAAGGGGCGCCTATCCCAGGCTGCCTGCCTATCTCGAAGAAGCCCTCTTTCATTAGCCGGTCACGTAGCAGCCAGATGTGCTCCGTGAATGTCCAGGCAATGTTCTCACTCTCGATATCTACACGAGAGCAACAGTTAACGATCATCGTGCCAGGGACCAAGACAACCTTTGTCTTACGGTCCGTGTCGAAGTCGTACTTATACATGTCGTCCATGCCAAGCGAGTAGAACTGCACCGGGCCACGCGTAAACGTGATAGCCGGGCGCTGCCCTACCTTCTCTACATGGATGGGAGACTCGTCTGTGATGACGATCTCTGTAGAGCTCATGTCCGGAGTCCAGTGGTAGAAACCAGGAGGAGCCTCCGCAAAGATGCCCTGAGCAAACGCCGTCATCAAGACACGCAGATGCTGCAGGGGGGTGTACCTGAAGCTCGAATCAGGGAAACCCCTGTTCGGGTTAGTCTCAACGATCTTTCCGGCCACTGAGTGTCTCCCGTTCTTCAGTATCCCACAGTGCCTTAGATATGGCCATGCCAGCAAGTAGTGCCGGAACCGTGTACTTGAACTGGGGTAACGTGTGGGCTTTACCCATTGTCTTGTTAAGCGCAGCGTCTATTCCTTTACCACCGAGGAAACCAGCAGCAGTACCTGCCCCTACCCCTAGTGCTCCTAGACCAGCTGCCTCAACTGTATTTCTAAGGTGAGACTTAGGCTTCTTAGGTGCTGCTGCACGCTTAACAGTACTGATATCTGTCTGTTCTTTGAGCTTCTTACCGGCGTGAATAGCAGGATAACTAGCTAGCCCTACGGCACCAGCAGCAGCTACACCTCTGGTAGTGTGTATCTTAGATAGCTCTTCCTTGGCAGCCTGCTCATACCTACGCTGACGATAAAAATGCTGATACCCTCTGTTAGCCTCACGCTTAGCTAGTCTTTCAGCATGATTGACAACTATCTTCTTAGCCCCCGCCAGGTCTAGGTGCTCTACGTTACGCAGGTGTGCCCTAGCCTGGTCAAAATGCTTTTCCATTTTAGCCGCAGAAGCAGAAGACCCAGCTCTCAAGTCCTTGTGTCTAGAGCCCATAAGAAGTTGGCCTACCCTACGAAAGCCTTTGTCTTTACGCACACCAGCCAGCTTTAAGAGCTCGTCAGAGTACTCCGGTAGGTAGTCGGCTAGTGAGGGTATCATTACTTTATCACTGGGTATCATTACTTTATCACTGGGTAGCTGGAGTAATACAGGTTGTAGATCTTAGGGATCTCTTCGTTCTCGAAGTTCTCTAGCGTAAAAGGATTCGTGAAGTTCCTAGCAGGAGAGAAGAACACATCCCGTAAAGCCTGGTCTAACTGTAATGGAATCAAAAACTCTATGTCAGTTTGCGGTACCTCGTGGATCTGTAGCTCTTGGTGCACCGGAGAACGTAGCTGCTCAGTACCACCTGTCTGAGTAACTCGCCACCTGCGGTTCTCAGGCTCTATGAGTAGGTCACGCGGCTTCAACTGTGGGTAAAAACCCAGACGGCAAGTGGTGTTGTTCTGCTGAATGGGACCTACGTTAGTAGTCGACTCGTTATTAGGGCTAGGATCTATCTGTACCCAGGCCTCTATTGGGTGCATGTACCCACGGATAAAACCCGTGTCGTAACAAGTACGGCAACCAGAACGTGTGCGCTTTTGCAGTGTGGCATTCCAACACCCGCAGCGCTGCCCAAAGGTTCTAACGGGTAACACCCAGCATCTACGCCCAGCGAACTCACGGAATAGCAGGTTCATATGCTTCCGTAGTTCTAGAGCTATTAGATCTGGCTCCGCCTCTTTCTCCTCAGGGCCAAACTCAGAAGTATCTCCAGAAGACTTCTGCTTGATGATGAGCTTGTAGAGGAGGCGTCG